>Ga0208883_100028_pt1:0-247500 | contig 251166 bp, 224 predicted proteins | sample LakWasMet43_HOW7_2_FD_183881 | JGI IMG/M metagenome (GOLD analysis project Ga0208883, IMG submission 183881) | Freshwater sediment methanotrophic microbial communities from Lake Washington under simulated oxygen tension - Sediment Metagenome... | ecosystem: Environmental > Aquatic >...
GCGTGACGCACGAGATGGGGTTTGCCAAGAAGGTCAGCCACCGGGTGATCTTCATGGACGCTGGCAGAATCGTCGAGGACTGCACGCGCGACGAGTTCTTCGGCAACCCCGATGCGCGCTCGCCGCGTGCCAAGGATTTCCTCTCCAAGATCCTGAACCATTGATTGATTGAATGCCTGAATGAAGCTGCGCCGCCCGTCCTGGCAAGGCCTGACCCTGGCCTTGCTCGCGTTGGCCGCGGTGCTGGGCGCGGGCTGGCTGTCCTTCGACGCCAGCGAGCGCCAGGGGACCGAGGCGCTCAGGCGCGAGGCGAATCACCAGCTGGAGCTGTTCGCGGCCGCGGTCGAGGGCGTGATCCAGCGCCACGAGGCCGCGCCCGCCACCGTCCAGTTGAGCCCCGAGGTGCTGGCCCTGCTGCGCGAACCGCAGTCGGCGGCGCGCCAGGCCGCCGCCGATCTCTATGTGCGCCGCCTCAATGCGCACCTGGGCAGCCTCAGCGTGTTCGTGCTCAACGAGCGTGGCCTGGTGCTGGCCAGCAGCGATGCCGGCATGCAGGGCGAGGATCTCTCCTTCCGCCCCTTCTTCCTGGAAGCCCTGTCGGGCCGCGTGGGCCGGCATTTCGCCATTGACGCGCGCGACGGCCGCCCCGGCTACTTTGTCTCGCACCCCATCCACGACGGCGCGCGGGTGGCCGGCGTGGCCGCCATCAAGATCAGCCTGGAGCCCATCAACGCGGCCTGGGACACGCTGGGCTCGCCGGCCCTGCTGGCGGACTCCAACCAGGTGGTGATCCTCTCATCCGAGCCGGCCTGGCGCTACACCCGCCTGGCCGAGCCCAGCCTGGAGCAGCGCATCGACCTGCAGCTCGCGCGCCTGTATGCGGGCCAGAGCCTGCCGCGCTTCCCCTTGCGCGTGGACCTGCGCATCGACGAGGACAGCCAGGTGCTGGAGGGCGTGCTGCCGCATGGCCTGCGCCAGGGCGATGGTGCCGCGCCGGCCGCCGCCGGCCGGCCCATGCTGGTGCTGGGGCGCACCCTCAACGGCATGGACTGGCGCCTGCTGATGTTCAGCGATCTCGCGCCCGTGCGCCAGGATGCCCTCGGCATGGGACTGTTGGGCGGCCTGGGGGGGGGCATCGTGCTGCTGCTGGGCCTGATCGTGCAGCAGCGCCGCCGCCTGCAGCGCCAGCAGGCCCTGGCGGAGGCGAACCGGCGCCTGCAGCGCGAGGTGGCCGAACGCCAGCAGGCCGAGGCCACCCTGCGCCAGGCCCAGGACGAGCTGGTGCACGCCGGCAAGATGGCGGCGCTGGGCCAGCTCGCCACCGGCATCACCCACGAGCTGGCCCAGCCGCTGGGGGCGATCCGCACCCTGGCAGGCAATGCGCTGGAATTCATGCGGCGCGACGACCTCGCCTCGGTGCAGGGCAATCTGCAGATCCTCACCCGGCTGGCCGACCAGATGGGCCAGATCATCCAGCCGCTCAAAGGCTTTGCGCGCAAGAGCCGCGCGCAGCCGGTGCGCTGCGATGTCGGCCAGGCCCTCAGCAATGCGCTGTTCCTCTACGACCAGCGGCTGCGCCAGGAGCAGGTGACGCTGCAGCGCGATATCGAGCCGGTGCATGCCTGGTTCGATCCAAACCGTCTTGAGCAGGTGCTGGTCAATTTGATCGGCAATGCGCTTGATGCCCTGCAGGGCCGTGAGGATCGCCGCCTCTGGCTGGGCGCCAGGCAGGGGCCCGCGGGCGTGGTGCTCGAGGTGCGTGACAATGGTCCCGGCCTCGACGCGGCCACGCTGGGCCGCCTGTTCGAACCCTTTTTCACCACCAAGGCGGCGGACGTGGGCCTGGGCCTGGGGCTGGCGATCTCGCGCGACATCGCCCGCGAGGGCGGTGGCGAGCTGGAGGCCCTGAACCACCCCGATGGCGGCGCCATCTTCCGCTTGACACTTCCTCATGAGCCTCGAACTCTCCGTCCTGCTGATTGAAGACGATCTGCATATGCAGCTGGGCTGCGTGCAGGCGCTGCAGCTGGCCGGCCTGCGCGTGCAGGCGCTGGGCTCGGTGGAGGCCGCGCGGCCCCTGCTCGCCGCCGGCTTTGCCGGCGTGGTGGTGACCGATATGCGCCTGCCCGGCGCCGACGGCCTCACGCTGGTGCGGCATTGCCGCGAGCTGGATGCCGACCTGCCCGTCATCATGATCACCGGCCATGGCGACGTCAGCCTGGCGGTGGAGGCGATGCGCAGCGGCGCCTACGACTTCATCCCCAAGCCCTTCTCGCCCGAGCATCTGGTGGAGGTGGTACGGCGCGCCATGGAGAAACGCCGCCTGACGCTGGAAGTGCTCAGCCTGCGCCAGGCGCTGGCGCTGCGCGAGGGCGTGACCGGCAAGCTGGTGGGGCGCTCGCCGCAGATCGAGGCGGTGCGCCAGCTGGTCTCGCGCGTGGCCCCATCGGCGGTGGACGTGCTGATACGCGGCGAGACCGGCAGCGGCAAGGAGCTGGTGGCCCAGGCCCTGCACGAGCTATCGAGCCGGCGCCAGGCGCCCCTGGTGGCGCTGAACTGCGGCGGCCTGCCCGAAAGCCTGCTCGACAGCGAGCTGTTCGGCCATGAGCCCGGCGCCTTCACCGGCGCGCAGAAGCGCCGCATCGGCAAGATCGAGCATGCCAACGGCGGCACGCTCTTCCTCGACGAGGTCGAGAGCATGCCGATGGCGGTGCAGATCAAGCTCCTGCGCGTGCTGCAGGAGCGCCAGATCGAGCGCCTGGGCTCCAACCAGCGCATCCCGGTGGACTGCCGCGTGGTGGCGGCCAGCAAGGACGATCTGCTGCAGCGCGCCCAGCAGGGCAGCTTCCGCAGCGACCTCTATTACCGCCTCAAGGTGGTGAGCATCGACCTGCCGCCGCTGCGCGAGCGGCGCGAGGACATCCCGCTGTTGCTGGAGCATTTCATGCTGCTGGCGGCGAGCCGCTACGGCCTGGCCGTGCCCAGCGTCAGCGCCGCCCAGCTGCACCGCCTGATGGCCCACCCCTGGCCCGGCAATGTGCGCGAGCTGCGCAATGTGGCCGATTGCCTGGTGCTGGGCGTGCGCAGCGATGTGCTGGGCACTGTGCTGGACGATGCGGCCGCGCCCGAGACGCCCGCCGGCGCGCTCTCGCTGGCCGAAACGGTGGAGGACTTCGAGCGCAGCCTGATACGCGAGGAGCTGCGCCGCCAGGGCGGCAATATCGCGCGCAGCGCCCAGGCCCTGCGCACGCCCAAGACCACGCTCAGCGACAAGATCCGCAAGTACGGGCTGCTGGACGCCGATGCTGGGGATCAGCCGCGAGATCCGCCGCGAACATAGCTCTCGAAGTCTGCCGCCGGCAGCGGCCGGCTGAAGTGATAGCCCTGCACCTCGGTGCAGCCGCGTTCGCGCAGATAGGCCAGCTGGCCGGCCGTTTCCACGCCCTCGGCAATCGTCTGCAGGCCCAGGCTGCCGGCCATGCTGATGATGGCGCTGACGATGGCGCGGTCTTCCGGATCGTCGGTGAGGTCGCGCACAAAGCTCTGGTCGATCTTGAGCTTGTAGACGCGGAACTTCTTCAGATAGCTGAGCGAGGAATAGCCGGTGCCGAAATCGTCGATGGACAGGCGGACGCCGCGCGCGTGCAGATCGTTCATCACCGCGATCGCGCCCAGCGGATCGACCATCGCCACGCCCTCGGTGAGCTCCAGCTCCAGCAGCCGCGCGGGCACGCCGGCCTCGTCCAGGATGCGGCTCACCAGCGCCGGCAGATCGGCATGGCGGAACTGCACCGAGGAGAGGTTCACCGCCATGGTCAGCTCGCCCAGGCCCGCGTCCATCCAGCGGCGCAGTTGCTGCACCGCGCTGCGCAGCACCCATTCGCCGATCGGCAGGATCAGGCCGCAGCTCTCGGCCACCGGGATGAACTCGGTCGGCGAGATCGCACCCAGCTCGGGATGGCGCCAGCGCAGCAAGGCCTCGGCGCCGATCACGCGCCCGCTCAGCAGCTCCACCTGGGGCTGGTAGTGCAGCGCCAGCTGCTCGCGCTCGAGCGCGCGGCGCAGCGCGTTTTCCAGCGTCAGCGCGCGCACCGACTGGGCCTGCATCTCGCCGGTGAAGAAGCGCAGCGCATTGCGGCCATCGCGCTTGGCGCGGTACATGGCGGTGTCCGCGCATTTGCACAAGGTGTCGAAATCCTCGCCGTCGCCGGGGAACAGCGCGATGCCGATCGAGGGCGTCACCGCCAGCTCGTTCTGCTCGATCTGGAAGGGCAGGGCCGCCAGCTCCATCACCTTCACCGCGACATGGGTGGCGCCCTGCATGTCGGTGCCGGGCAGCACCAGGATGAACTCGTCGCCGCCCAGGCGCGAGACCGTGTCCTGCTCGCGCACGGCGCCCTTGAGCCGCGCCGCCAGCTGGCGCAGCAGCTCGTCGCCGACGCGGTGGCCCAGCGAGTCGTTGACCTTCTTGAAATGGTCGAGGTCGAGGAACAGCACCGCCAGCGTCTCGCCATGGCGGCGCGCGATCTCGATCGCCTGGCCGGCGCGGTCGTTCAGCAGCACGCGGTTGGGCAGGCCGGTGAGGGCATCGAAATGCGCCAGGCGCTGGATATGCGCCTCGGCCGCCTGCTGCTCATGGATCTTCTGCTCCAGCGCCTGCACCGTCTGGCTGAGCTGGCGCGTGCGCTTGTCCACCAGATGCTCCAGCTCGCCCTTGGCGCGCACCAGCGCGGCCTCGGCCAGCTTGCGCGCCGAGATGTCCATGGTGATCCAGATCGAGCCCTGCGACAGGTCGCCGGCGTCGATCGCCTTGCTGCGCACCTCGCACAGCAGCGGCGAACCGTCCTTCTTGCGCAGCTCCATCTCGCCCTGGAAGGCGCGGCCCTGGCTGAAGGGCTCGTAGCAGCGCTGGCCGGCCTCTTCCCAGGCGGCATCGCTGAGATACCACTGGCGCGAGGAGCTGCCGTCCAGCTCGCCCGGTGCGTAGCCGAACAGTTCCTCGAAGGCGCGGTTGCAGCGCGTCACGCGGCGTTCGCGCAGGAACACGATGCCCACCATGGCATGGTCGAAGATCAGCTGCTGCTCGGCGGTGATGGCCTGCAGCGCGGCCTCGGCGCGCTTTTGCTCGTCGATGTCGTCGACGATCCAGATCGAGCCCTCGGCGGGATCGTCCGGGTTGATCAGGCGGCCGGTCAGGCCGCACCAGAACAGCGGACCCGAGACGCGCTTCATCAGGCGCTCGGTCTTGAAGCGCTGGCCGGTGGCCATCACCGGATAGGCCTCGGCGCCGAGCTGCCGGTAGTCGGACTCGTCCGGATAGATGGACTTGACGCTGGTGCCGGCGATCGCCTGCGGGCTGTCGAAGCCGAAGATCTCGGCGTAACGCTGGTTGCACTGCAGGATGGTGCGCTGCTTCACGAACACGATGCCGACGCCGGCGTTCTCCAGCAGCAGCTCGCGCTCGCGCAAGGCCTGCACCAGCTGCGCATTGACATCGCTGGCGATGGGCGGGGAACCGGGGTCCTGGGCGGGCATGGGGGCAGGGCTGGCGCCGGGGGCGCGTTTGGCGACGGGGCGATTCTGCGGCAAAGGCCGCGCGCCCCATCCCCGTGAAAGCCCCCGCAGGGCCGCCCTCAGCCGACTACCGCACGGGAATGCAGATCTCGCACTCGAACACGCCGGTGGCGGGGTCGTGGCGTGCGCCCGGCGGGTAATGCTCGAAGCAGGGGCGGCCGTCGATCTGCAGGCCGCTGGCGGGCAGCCAGTCGCGCAGCAGCTCGGTCCAGGCGCGGCTGATGTCGCTGCCGCGGCCCTCGAAGCGCGCCACCGCATAGCGGCCGCCGGGCAGCTCGGCCAGGCTCACCGCCGCGGCGGCCTTGAAGTCGGCGGGCACCGCGACGCAGGCGTCGTAGCGGCATTTGTCGGGCCTGGCCACGCTGGGGTCGTCGTGGCCGATGCCGAAGCAGGCCGCCTGCTCCAGCCCCTGGGCGGCGCGCCAGGGCAGAAAGGTCTCGCTCCAGAAGCGGGCGACATCAGGCCCGTAGGGGCCGATATGGCGCATATAGGCGACGCGGGTCGCGGGCAGTTGCTGGATGCTGACTTGCATCGGACGGTCCTCCTGTGGATGGGAGCGCCCATGCTCGGGCCAGGTCGCGTCCGGCGCCTGATCGGGCTTGCGCTCCGCCTGACCGGGATTGCGGAATCGCGCCTGCAACTCCGCGGCCCAGCGCTGCGGCGTGGCGCGCCGCCAGGCGCTCGGGCTCTGGCCGAAATGCAGCTTGAAGGCACGCGCCAGCGCCTCGCCCGAGCCGAAGCCCACCTCCAGCGCCACCGTCAGCACCGGTGTCTGGCGCTTGCCCGCCAGCATCAGCGCGGCTACCTCGAGGCGCCGGCGGCGCAGGTAGTCGCCCAGCGTCTCGCCCATCCAGGCCGCGAACAGGCGGTGGAAGTGATAGGGCGAGAAATGCGCCACCGCGGCCAGCGCGGCCAGATCCAGGGGCTGGTCGAGGTGGCGGTCGATATGGTCCAGCACGCGGTTCATGCGCTGGGCATGGGCTTGCGCAGGTGGGCTGGCTGACGGGGTGGGCGGCATGGCGCGGCAGTGTAGGCGAGGCTTGCTGCAAGGCGGCACCGCGCCCCACAATGGCTCGACCTCCACCGCCTCGGACTCATCATCATGCAACGTCGCTCCCTGCTGCTTGCTCCGGCGTTTCTTTCATGGCCTGCCGCGCAGGCACAAGCGACCCGGCAGGACTGGTTCATCTTCTTCGAGACCGGCAAGCCCACGCCGCCCGACAAGGCCGCGGTGGAGGCGATGCAGCGCGGCCATATCGAGAACTTCAAGCGCCTGTTCGCCGAGGGCAAGCTGTTCGCCGCCGGCCCGCTGCGCGACCCGGCGCGCGTCAAGCGCGGCATCGTGGTGGTGAAAGCCACCTCGCTGGACGAGCTGCTGAGCTACTTCCAGCCCGATGAATACGTGCGCGAGGGCTATATGACGGTGAATGCCCAGCCGGTCACGATCAACCGGGCCTTGCACCACGAGGGCATCGATCCGAACGGCATCGAGGAGGTGCGCATCGTGCTGCTGGGCCGGGAGGCCGCCACCCCCGCCCAGGGCGAGGCCGAGGCGCGGCGCGCGCATCTGCAGGGGCTGCTGGACGGCGGCCGCATCGGCGCCTGGTACAGCCCGCAGCAGGGGCCGGTGGGCGAAATCCTGTTCGCGCGCAGCACCGACAGCGCGGCGCTGGAGGCCGCCCTGGCCGGCTACCCCGGCGTGGCCGAGCAGCGCGTCAGCCTGGCGGTGTGGGGGCAGTGGCTGGGCAAGGGCGTGCTGCGCTGAGCGCCAGGCGATGCCCGAGATCTTCGGCCTGGATGCCTACTCGCCCCAGCAGGTCGCCGCGCGCGTCAGCGCGGTGGGCGAGGCCAAGGCGCGCCTGCCCCTGCTGACCCTGGGCCTGTTGGGTCTGCTGGCGGGGGCCTTCATTGGCCTGGGCGCGCTGATGTACACCCTGGTGGCCAGCGATCCGGACCTGGGCTTCGCCGCCAGGCGCTTGCTCGGCGGGCTGGTGTTTTCGCTCGGGCTGGTGATGGTGAGTGTGGCTGGCGCCGAGCTGTTCACCGGCAACAACCTGATTGCCATGGCCTGGGCCGCTGGCCGCGTCAGCAGCGCCGAGCTGTTGCGCAACTGGGGCATCGTCTGCGTGGCGAACCTGCTCGGCGCCACCGGCATGGCGCTGCTGGCCTGGTTGTCCGGCCATGGCGACCTGCAGCAGGGGGCGGTGGGCCAGACGGTGATCGAGATCGCCCGTGCCAAGGTTCAGCTGCCCTGGCACGTGGCGCTGGTGCGCGGCCTGCTGTGCAATGTGCTGGTGTGCATGGCCGTGTGGATGGCGATGGCGGGGCGCAGCGTGACCGACAAGGTGCTGGCCATCGTGTTCCCCATCACCGCCTTCGTCGCGGCCGGTTTCGAGCACTCGATCGCCAATATGTACTTCTTCCCGCTGGCCCTGCTGCTGGGCGCGCCGCTGAGCCTGCCGGAGATGCTGGGCAATCTTTTGCCGGTGCTGGCCGGCAACATCGTCGGCGGCAGCGTGCTGGTGGCGCTGGTGTACTGGCTGATCTATCTGCGGCGGGTGCCTTCCTAGATGCGCTTGGCCAGGGCCTCGGCGCGGCCGGTGTAGCTGCCCGGGGTCATGGCCAGCAGGCGCGCCTTCTCGGCCTCGGGCAGTTCCAGCGTGGCGATGAAGGCGCGGATCGACTCGGCCGTGATGGCCTTGCCGCGCGTCAGTTCCTTCAGGCGCTCGTAGGGGTTGGGCAGGGCGTAGCGGCGCATCACGGTCTGGATCGGCTCGGCCAGCACTTCCCAGGCGCTGTCGAGGTCGTCGGCCAGCGCGGCCTCGTTGATCTCGAGCTTGTCCAGCCCCTTCAGCAGCGAGTCGTAGCCCAGCACCGCGTAGCCCAGCGCCACGCCCATATTGCGCAGCACCGTGGAGTCGGTGAGATCGCGCTGCCAGCGGCTGATCGGCAGCTTCTGGCTCAGGTGCGTCAGCACCGCGTTGGCGAGGCCGAAATTGCCCTCGGCATTCTCGAAGTCGATCGGATTCACCTTGTGCGGCATGGTCGAGCTGCCGATCTCGCCGGCCTTGGTGCGCTGCTTGAAATAGCCCAGCGACACATAGCCCCAGACATCGCGCGACCAGTCGATCAGGATGGTGTTGGTGCGCGTCACCGCGTCGAACAGCTCGGCCATGTAGTCGTGCGGCTCGATCTGGATGGTGTAGGGGTTGAACGTCAGCCCCAGCGGGCCCTCGATGACGCGCTGGCTGAAGGCCTCCCAGTCATGCTCGGGCCAGGCGCTCAGGTGGGCGTTGTAGTTGCCCACCGCGCCGTTCATCTTGGCCAGCAGCTTGACGTCGGCGATGCGCGCACGCGCCGCCCGCAGGCGCGCCACCACATTGGCGATCTCCTTGCCCACCGTGGTGGGGCTGGCGGTCTGGCCATGGGTGCGGCTCAGCATCGGCGTGGCGGCCAGGGCATGGGCCATGGCGGCGAGCTTGTCGATGATGCGGTCCACCGTGGGCAGCAGCACCTCGGCGCGCGCAGCCTTCAGCATCAGGCCGTGGCTGGTGTTGTTGATGTCCTCGCTGGTGCAGGCGAAGTGCACGAACTCGCCGGCCGCCTTCAGCTCCGCATTCGCGTCGAAGCGCGACTTGATCCAGTACTCCACCGCCTTGACATCGTGGTTGGTGGTCTTCTCGATGTCCTTGATGGCCTGGGCATCGGCCTCGGAGAAGCGCGCCACCAGGCCGCGCAGCAGGCCGCGCGCGGCCTCCGAGAGCGGCTTGAATTCGTCGAAGCCGGCGTCCGACAGGGCGATGAACCATTCCACCTCGACCTGCACGCGGCGGTGCATCAGGCCAAACTCCGACAGCAGCGGGCGCAGGGCGACCACGCGCGAGGCGTAGCGGCCGTCCAGGGGCGAGAGGGCGGAGAGTGCGGAAAGGTTCATGGCAGGGGACGGCGGCTGGCCGCGGCTGGTGGATCGATCGGGAAAAACCCGGGGATTTTAGGGCTAGCGCACAAAGTCGGGCCTTACCCCAATGACAGTGCCGCGGCACAACTGCTTAATTCGCAGCTTTTCGCACCAGGGAAGTTCGAACGGATCATGGCTTTGGATGGCTCGCTGCGCCTGATGCGCGTGCATGAGATGGACAGGTTGGCCTGGGCGCCGCTGCTGGCCGCCAGCAAGGCCGAGGGCCAGCAGATGCTGGGCCGGCTGCTGGACGACTGGCGCAGCGGCGCGAACCGCTTCGATCGCCCCGGCGAATCGCTGTGGGGCTTGCAGAACGCCCAGGGCCAGTGGGTGGCGGTGGGCGGCCTGAACCTGGAGCCGGCACCGGGCCGGCGCGGCGCGGCGCGCATGCGGCGCTTCTATGTGCATCCCGATTACCGCGGGCTGGGTTGCGCACGGCGGCTGTTCGCAGCCGTGCTGGCGGCCGCGCAGGGCCAGTTCGAGCGCCTGCATGTCAACACGCAGAGCGCCGGCTCGGCCGCCTTCTGGGCGCGCTGCGGCTTTGCGCCGGTGGCCGAGAGCCCGGCCTATACCCATGTTAGATTGCTGCCCGGCCACATGGCTTGAAGTCGGCGGGGGCGCGTGGAACACTGGTGGCGTCGTTGGATGCCATGCTGCCAGGAGAGCCGCCATGTCCCGCCTCGGAATGCTTGCCCTAAGCCTGTGCTGCGGCTGGGCTGTGAACGCCGCCGCGCAGGCGCCCAGCTACACCGTGGGGGTGCAGGACTATGAGAACTACCTGCCCTATTCCGAGTACAAGCAGGGCGAGTACCGCGGCCTGGGCCGCGATGTGCTGGATGCCTTCGCCAAGTCCCAGGGCTACGAGTTCGTCTATCAGGTGCTGCCCTTGAAGCGCCGCGATGCCATGTTTGTGCGCGGCGAGCTGGACCTGTCCTTCCCCGACAACCCGAACTGGGTGACGGTGCTGAAGCAGGGGCGCCACATCAGCTACGCGCCGGTGCTGGAGTTCACCGACGGGGTGCTGGTGCGCCAGAGCGACAAGGGCAAGCCGCTGGCGCGCATCAGGACCCTGGGCATCCCCTTGGGCTTCACGCCCTATCCCTATCAGCAGCTGGTGAACTCGGGCGCGATGCGGCTGGAGGAATCGGCCCGCTACGACAAGCTGTATGAAAAACTGGCGCGCGGCCATGTCGATGCCGCCTACATGAACACGCGCGTGGCCGAACATTACTGGCGCGACGTGGCGCGCGATGCGCGCGCGCCGGCGGTCTACGACCCCGACCTGCCGCATGCCAGCGACTTCCACTACCTGGCCTCGTTCAAGCACCCCGAGGTGATCGCGCGCTTCCGCGACTTCATGAAGAACAACAAGGCCCTGGTCGACGAGCTCAAGCGCCGCTACGGCTTTCAGTAGCGCGCAGCTGCTCCCAATCGGGCCGCAGCATGCCGTACACCGCGCCGTCCTGGTAGGCGCCGCGGATGAAGATCACGCCGCGCAGCAGGCCCTCGTAGCGCAGCCCGGCCTTCTCGGCGATGCGGCGCGAGCCCAGGTTGCCGGGCGCGGTGTTGCAGCAGAGGCGGTGCAGGTTCTCGAAGTTCAGGAACAGGTAGTCGACCAGGGCGCGCGCGGCGGCCGTGCCATAGCCCTGGCCGCGCAGCGCCGGGTCGTGGATGGCCCAGCCGATCTCGCGCGCGGTCGAATAGCGATGCGCGTTGAAATGCGAGACGCTGCCGATCACCGCGCCGCCTTCGTCGCACACCAGCAGGCGCTCGGCGGCGTCGCTGGAAAAACCGTCCTCGGCAAAGCGCTTGCGGATCGACTGCTCGCCGTTCATGCGGGTGGACTCGAACTCGCCGCGCCACTCGGTGTGGGCGGCTTGCTGGATCAGCAGGGCCAGATCGGATTCGCGCACGTGGCGCAGGCTGACGCGTTTCATGGCGGGTTCTCCTCTGCCCGCACCATAGCAGCTGGCGCGGCGCCGCTCAGCGCTGGCGGCGCGGCGCCAAGGCCCAGCGCAGGCCGCGCGTGTAGGCGCTGGGCGCCACGCTGAGGTGGTCTTCGTCCGCGATCACTTGCGACTGGACTTGCAGGCCCGGCGGCCGTGCCGCTTTCAGCAGTGTTTCGAAACGCCGGATGTCGCCCGCGATGTCGTCACCCTCCGTGCGCGAACCTTGCGGCCGCTCCAGCGCGCCGGCCAGCAGCAGCACCTCGGCCGGCAGTTCGCCCTGGGCCGCCAGCCGCGCGCGCGCACGCTTGAACATCAGGTGGTCCTCGTACCAGAGCGATGGGCTGCTGAGGATGTAGCGCTGGAACAGGCCGGGGCTCGTCAGCAGGATGTGGCAGCCCAGCAAGGCACCGTAGGAATGACCGAGAAAGCTGGCCTGGCCCATGTCGGCGCGAAAGTTCCGGGCCACATAGGGCAGCACCTGCTCGGCCAGGTAGCGGCGGTAGGGTTCGGCCTCGCCATAAGGCGTGGCGCTGCCGGGCCTGGGTACGGGGGTGTAGTCGCGGTTGCGGCTGAGCGTGGGGCTGTCGCCCTGCGCATAGGAAAGACCCACCAGGATGAAGTCCTGCAAGCCCTTGCCGTGATCGCCGACGCGCTTGGCGATGCTGCGCAGCAGCGGGAAGCCATAGTCGGCGTCGGCGGTGAACAGCACCGGATAACGGCGCGCCGGGTCGAGGCCGTAGCCCGCCGGCAGGCTGACGAAGAGCTGGTAGTCGCGCTGCAGGGCGATGGCGCGCAGCGGGTGCACCTCGGTGCGCGCCAGCTGGTAACTAGGGTATTCGGCGCCCTGCGCCGTCAGGCAGCAGGCGCTGAGCGCCAGGGCCGGCAGGGCGGGGATGACGAGTCGTTTGAGCATGGGCGGGCAATGCAGCGGCCACGCCTGGCCGCTGTCGCGGCCGGCGCGGCTGCTTGGATCGGGCGTCAGGAGTGCAGCTTGGCGAGCGACTGGCGGATCTTGGCCGCGTCACGCAGGCGTTGGGCGGAGCCGTCGGCGTCCAGCAGTACCACGGTGACGGGTTTGCCGGCGCTGGTCATGCGCATGGTCAGGCAGCGGCCGGCTTCCTCGGTGTAGCCGGTCTTGGAGAGCTGGATGTCCCAGCCCTTGGCGCCCACCAGGCGATTCGTGTTGCGCACCTCGCGCGGGCGGCCGTTGACCGGCACCACGTCCTTCTTGTCGCTTGTGATCTGGCTGATCTCGGGGTAGCGCGCCGCGGCATTGGCGATCTTGGCCACTTCCATTGCCGTCGAGGTGTTGGCGGGCGAGAGTCCGGTGGGCTCGGCGATCGCCGTCTGGCTCAGGCCGAGGCTGCGGATCTTGGCCTGCACGGCCGCCGTGAAACCGGCCAGCCCGCCCGGGTAGGTGCGCGCCAGCGCGGCGGCGGCGCGGTTCTCCGAGGACATCAGGGCCAACTTGAGGGCGGCCAGGCGCGTCATCTCGGCGCCCACCCGCACCCGCGAGGCGCTGTGCTTGAGCGTGTCCACATCCTCCTGCGCGATGCGGATCTTCTCGTTCATGTCGGGCTTGGCGTCCAGCACCACCATGGCCGTCATCAGCTTGGTGAGCGAGGCGATCGGCACCACCGCGTCGGCGTTCTTTTCCATCAGCACCTTGCCGGTGCCGTCTTCCAGCACCAGGGCATGCTTGGCGTTCACCGGCAGCTGGAAGGCGTACTCGGCGGGCTGGACGGTGACGCTGCCGGCCGCGCGCCTGCCGGCGTTGTCCGCGGCAGGCTTGCTGGCATTGGCTTGCACCAGCAGGCTGGTGAAGGCCAGGGCCAGGGCGGGCAGGGCCAGCTTCCAGCTGGGGGTCTGGTGGCCGGGGGCGGCCAGTCGTTGTATGCGTTTGAGCAAGTCGCCTCCTCGGGCGGACAGGGAGAGTTGGGGATGACGGAGGGCCTCGGCCTGCCGTTGGCTGAGTGCGTGCAGGGCCAGGGCCAGACGGCGTGGTTCGCCCAGGGCCTGGGCGGCGATCTCGTCGGCCACCTGCTCGCGTTCGGCGCGCATGCGGTTCGACAGCCACCACACCACCGGGTGGAAGAACAGCAGGGACTCGACCAGGCCCTGCAGCAGATTGACGAGGTAGTCGAGCCGGCGCACATGGGCCAGCTCATGGGCCAAGAGGGCCTCGAGCAGGGGCGCGGGCATGCCGCTGATGAGGCTGGCGGGCACCAGCACCATGGGGCGCCACCAGCCCACGGTGAGCGGACTCTCCAGCTCGGCCAGCACGCGCAGGGCCACCGGCCGGCGCAGGCCCAGGCGCGCGGCCAGCTCGTCCAGGCGCGCCTGCCAGGCGGCATCGACCTGGCGGGCCTGCCGGCGCAGCCGCGCCACCCAGGCCAGGCCCAGACCCAGGCGCGAGGCCATCAGGGCCACGCCCAGGCTCCAGGCCAGCACCAGCTCGGGCAGGCGGGCCTGCAGGGTCTGCCACCAGTCGGGGGCTTCGAGTTCGAGTTCGGCCACGGCCCGCAGGGCGCCCGGCTCGGCCGCCTGCTGCTGATGCTGAAGCAGCAGCCAGCCCAGCTGCGCCAGCGGCAGCAGCAGGCACAGCAGCAGCGCCACACTGCACAGGGCATAGCGATGGCGCGGGCTGGCCTGGCGCAGCAGGGCCAGCAGCAGGGCGACGGCCAGGCCCAGCAGCAGGCCCTGCCAGACGAAGTGCAGCAGGGCCAGGCCCAGGGCCGGTATCCACAGGGCGGCCAGCGTGTCCAGCAGCGCGCTCATCGCTTCGGGGCCTCGTCGCCATGCAGGAACTGCTGGATCTCGTCGCGCTCCTTCTTGCTCACATGGCCCTTCAGCGCCGCCATCACCAGGGCCTTGCCCGAGCCCGAGAAGGCCTTGGCAATGAGGTCCTTGAGCAGATGGGTCTGCAGCTGGTCCTGCGCCTGGGCGCTGGCATAGACATGCGAGCGCTGGCTCTCATCGCGCGTCAGCAGGCCCTTGCCATGCATGATCTGCAGCTGGCGCAGCACGGTGGCATAGGTCGCGTCGGGGCGCTCGCTCTGCAAGGCCTCGTGCGCCTGCTTGGCCGTGGCCGGGCCGATGCGCCAGAGCGTGCGCAGCAGGTCCAGCTCGGCGGCGGTGGGTTTGCGCGGCGGGGTCAGGTCTTGCATGGTGTGCAGAATAAATGTTCTAGAACATGTTGTCTAGAACTATTTGTCTACTACTTCAGGTGCTAGGCTGGCGCACATGCTGATACGCAATATCTGCCTTCCCGATGGCCGCGTCGGCCAGGATCTGCTGGTGCAGGCCGGCCGCATCGCCGCCGTCGCTCCGCAGCTGAGCGCGCCGGAGGGCGTGCAAGTCATCGACGGCGGCGGCTGGCTGCTCAGCCCGCCCTTTGTGGACGCGCACTTCCATATGGATGCCACGCTCAGTTATGGCTTGCCGCGCGTGAACCAGAGCGGCACCCTGCTGGAGGGCATCGCCTTGTGGGGCGAGCTGAAGCCCCGGCTGACGCAGGAGGCGCTGGTGGAGCGGGCGCTGCGCTACTGCGACTGGGCGGTGGCGAAGGGCCTGCTGGCGATACGCAGCCATGTCGACGTGTGCGACGAGCGCCTGCTGGCGGTGGAGGCGCTCTTGCATGTGCGCGAGCGCGTGCAGCCCTATCTGGACCTGCAACTGGTGGCCTTCCCGCAGGACGGCGTGCTGCGTGCCCCCGCTGCGCTGGCGAATCTGCGGCGCGCGCTCGACATGGGCGTGGACGTGGTGGGCGGCATCCCGCATTTCGAGCGCACCATGAGCGAGGGCGCTGCCAGCGTGAGGCTGTTGTGCGAGCTGGCGGCCGAGCGCGGCCTGCGCGTGGACATGCATTGCGACGAGAGCGACGACCCGCTCTCGCGCCATGTCGAGACCCTGGCCAGCGAGACCCAGCGCCTGGGCCTGCAGGGGCGGGTGACGGGCTCGCATCTCACCTCCATGCACTCGATGGACAACTACTACGTCTCCAAGCTGATCCCGCTGATGGCCGAGGCGCAGCTGCACGCGGTGGCGAATCCGCTCATCAACATCACGCTGCAGGGCCGCCACGACAGCTACCCGAAGCGCCGCGGCATGACGCGCGTGCCCGAGCTGATGGCGGCCGGCATCAATGTCGGCTTTGGCCATGATTGCGTGCTCGACCCCTGGTACAGCCTGGGCAGTGCCGACATGCTGGAGGTGGCCAGCATGGGCCTGCACGTGGCCCAGCTGACCTCGCAGGCGGGCATGCGCGCCTGCTTCGATGCGGTGACGACGAACAATGCGCGCGTGCTGGGCCTGGACGGCTATGGCCTGGCACCGGGCTGCCATGCCGATTTCGTGTTGCTGCAGGCGCGTGACCCGGTGGAGGCGATACGCCTGCGCGCCCAGCGCCTGCTGGTGGTGCGCCGCGGGCAGGTGCTGAGCCGGATGGCGCCGGCCGAGGCCCGGCTCAGCCTGCCGGGGCGGCCGGCCTCGGTCGACTGGAGCCTGGGATAAGCCCTTGGCCTTCCCTTGAACTAGGGCTGGTGATCGTGGCGCGTCCGGGTATAACCCGTGGCTCAGGTCCACCGGCAGCCGCCGGCGCCGCGCTGTTTCCTCAGGAGCCTCGCATGCGTATCCGAATCACCGCTCTCGCCTTGTTCAGTGCCCTCGGCGCCTTGCCACTGGCGGCACAGGCCACGGTCTACCAGTTCAATGCCAGCCTCAACAGCGCTAACGAGGTGGGCACGGTGTCCACGGCTACCGCCACCGGCGTGGCCACGCTGTTCTACAACGATTTTGGCACCGCCTCGTTGCTGGACGACAGCTACAACTTCTCGATGTCGGTGTTCGGGCTCAGCGGTGGGCCCGGCGGCACGGCGGCGACCGGCTTCCATATCCATGGTGCGGCCAGCGTCACGGAGTCCGGGCCGGTGCGCGTATTCCTGGATGCCCTTCCGTTCAGCTCATTGAACCTCGGCAGCACCCTGCTGGTGGGCGGCAATGGCGTCGCCGCGCCCAGCATTCCGGCCACGTCGGCGTCGGGCACCAATGCCGGCCATCCGGCCATGTCCTTCCTGGACATGCTGCAGGGCGGCCTGGCCTATGTGAACGTCCACACCAGCCTGAATCCGGCCGGTGCGGTGCGCGGCCAGCTGATCGAGGTGGCCGCGGTGGTGCCGGAACCGGCCAGCATGGCCTTGATGCTCGGCGGCCTGGGCGTGCTGGGCTTGACCGTACGGCGCCGCCGCCGCTGAGGGCCGGCGCTGCTGCCCCATGATGTATCAAGGGCCCGCTTGGCGGGCCTTTGTCACGTCATGGGGGCTCGCTGAAGAAGCGTTTGCGTTCGGTATCCGCCGGATGGCTGGAGAAGGCGATCGGCAGGCTGGCGGCATGTTGGCGCTGTTGCGCAAGGCGCTCGAAGAAATCCAGCATCACGCGCGGCGAGATGCCGGCCGCCAGCAGGCAGCGGCGCGCCTCGGCATCGGCCTCGCGCTCGAAGTCGCGTGAGTAGGCCTGCTGGGTCAGCAACGCGGGCATACCCGCCAGCAGGGCGGAGAAGTCACCCACCACCAGGCCGGCCAGCGCACTCACCAGGCTGGCCTGCACCGCCAGACGTAAGCCATGGCGTTGCCGCACATGGCCCAGCTCATGGGCCAGCACGCCCAGCACGGCGTCCGGACGGTCGCGCATCAGCTGCACCAGGGCGTCGGTGAGCACGATGGCACCGCCCGGCAAGGCAAAGGCGTTCGGCCCCAGTGCGGCGGATGCGGCGCGGAAATGCAATTGGTAGGCCGGCGCCTGGCCTGGCGGATGGGCTTGCGCCACCAGGGTGGCAAAGCGCTGGCGCAGCGCATCCTGCTCGGCGGGCGGCAATTCGCTGGGGCGCAACCAATGCGACTCCAGCTGCGCCAGGGCCTGGCTGCCGATCTGCTGCTCGAGCGCCGGCGGCAGCCAGCGCAGGGTCGCTTCGGTGGCCAGCGGCAGGCTCCAGCGCCAGGCCATCAGCAGCACGGCCAGCAGCATGGCCAGGGCGGTGCCGACCAGGCGCCAGTTCTGCATCCAGCGCACCGTCAGGCTGTCGCGCAGGCCAGAGGCGCGCGCCCAGTCGTCCCAGCGTGCGGCATCGGCACAGCTGAGCACGCCGCCATCGGGCAGCAGGGCCTGGCGCTGGCCATGGCGCTGGCGCTCGGGCCAACGCACGCTGCCTAGCGGGTATTGATGGTTCAGCAGGCCGCAGGCCAGTTGCAGCTGGCCATCCTGCAGCTGGATCTCGGCCCGCTGCGGGCGCGCGCTGCGGCCATCGAAGTACTCGAGCTGCAGGCGTGGCGCCACGCTCACAAGCCCATGTCGATGCCGAAGAAGTCGCCCGCGGCGTCGCCCGCGGCATCGTCCTGCGCAACGCTCTGGCGCGCCACCCAGCCGTCGAGATCGCCTTCCACCATCAGGCTCATGGCTTGCAGCCGCATGCGCGCGGTGTGCACGGCCGCGAAGGGGCGGTACAGGCCCAGGGTGAGGGCGGTGAGCAGCCAGTTCTTCAGCGTCAGCCAGGCCAGCGGGCGCGCCGGCAGATCGCTTTGCAACTGCAGCAACTCCGAGGCGGTGCCGTTCCAGACCAGGTTCTGCAGGCGCGCGCTCACATAGGGGGTTATGAGTGCAAAGTACAGCAGATAGGCAAGCGGCAGCGCCAGCATCATCCAGAACAGCAGGGGTTTGTAGACGGCCACGGCGATGGCGGCCAGTGCACCCAGCAGCGCCAGCGGCAGCAGGGTCAGCAACAGCGCCTTGAGGCCGAGGCCGTAGAAACGTCGCGTTGGCACTGTGAGTTCGGTCTGCTGGTCGGCGTAGACATAGCCGCCATGCTGGTAGCGCTTGATGCGCGCCACGCCCCAGGGCAGCATGAGCAGCATCAGCAGGAGGCTGGCCCCCATGCTGAACGCCAGCATGGCCGCGACGGGATCGCCGGGCTTGAGGTCTCCAGGCGCGAGCCGGCTCTGTATGGCCACCATAAGCGCGGCCGGTACGTAAAGCGGCAGCAGGGCCGCATAGGCGCCGGCGCTGCTGCCGGTGAAACCCAGTCGCAGGCCACGCCAGCTGGTGTTGGCGAGGCGGAGCTGCAGGCCGGCGCGCCAGAGCGCCGGCCACAATCCGCACAGCAGCGCAAAGGCGGCCATGGCGCTCAGTGGCGAGAAGCGCGCGGCGAAGCCATAGGCCAGCGTCAGCACCGCCAGCAGCAAGAAGCCGCGCAACATCTTCCAGGGGTCGCCGTGGAAGCCCAGGGCCTGGCCATCGATCAGCGTGTTGCTGTAGAAGTAGCTCAGCCGCCGCGCCTTGGCGAAGGGCAGATAGAGGCCCAGGGTCACCAGGCTGAGTAGCAGGTTGACGATCCAGATGCGGAAGTACTCGCTGCCCGAGCCGGTGAAGGCCACGTCGAGCTTGCGTTTGCGGTACTGCGAATGTGGCCAGCCGGACAGATTGCCCAGGGTCGAATCGGCCGCGGTGCGGTCGTTGTTGTTGCTCATCGAGCCTCCCTCGTTGAATATCGCTTGGACGACGATTTGTCGGCACCTCTGATGGGTGCGGGCAAGAGTGTGGCCCAAGCGTGGGGAGGCTGACAAGGCGAGTTTGCCTGCACTAGTTCAGCCTCGGTGTACAGCCTATCGTGCAACGGACCCTTCGCTAGAATCGCGCCGCAACGCACACCTCGCAGTCATGAAGCTCATCGGATCACTCACCAGCCCCTATGTCCGCAAGGTCCGTATCGTGATGGCGGAGAAGAAGCTCGACTATCAACTCGTGCTCGAGGATGTGTGGGCCAGCGACGCCATCATGAAGATCAACCCGCTGGGCAAGGTGCCCTGCCTGGTGATGGAGGGGCAGGACTCGATCACCGGCGCGGTGTTTGATTCGCGCGTCATCGTCGAGTACGTGGATACCCTGTCGCCGGTGGGCAAGCTGATCCCCGAGCGCGGCCGCGAGCGCACCGAGGTGCGCACCTGGGAAGCTTTGTCCGATGGTCTCTTGGACGCTTCCATCCTGGCACGTCTCGAACAGACCTGGGGCGGGCGCAGCGCCGAGCAACGCAGCGAGGCGTGGACGCAACGCCAGATGGACAAGGTGCTGGCCGCGCTCAAGGCGATGAGCTCAGGCCTTGGCGAAAAGGCCTGGTGTTCGGGCAACCATTTCTCGCTGGCCGATATTTCGGTCGGCTGTGCGCTGGGCTATCTCGACTTCCGCTTCCCCGCCATCGATTGGCGTGCAGCGCACGCCAACCTGGCCAAGTTTCACGACAAGCTGAGCCAGCGCCCGAGCTTCATCGATACCCTGCCTCCGCAAGCCTGAGCCCGCCGGGCCTCGCTCAGGCCACCGGCAGATCGGGCTCGTGAAAGATGCGTACGCGGTGCAGGCGGCGGTAGATCTGCGCCATCGCCTGCTCCACCTGCTCCAGCGCCAGCTCCCAGAGCTGGGCGATTTCGCGCGGCAGCAGGCCCAAGGAGAGAAGGCTCAGCAGCGGTTGCACGAAGGCGGGTTCCTGCCCTGGCTCCAGGCTGCGCAGGCGCAGTTGGTGCGCTTGTTCCAGGCTCAGGCGCGGCAGTGCCAGCGCCGCCAGCGCCCGCCTCGCGATCATCGGTGACATCAGGGCGCGGCCTTGGTGGAGCGCGTCCAGCGCCATGGGCAGGCTGATGCTGGTCTGCCGCTCCATCCAGTAACCATGGGCGCCACTGGCCAGGGTGTCATAGAGCAGCACCTCGTCGGCACAGCTGCTGAACAGCAGCACCCTGGGCGCCCAGGCTTCGTGGCGCAAGCCACGCAGCAGGCGGCTCACGTGGCCGTCGAACAGGCGCAGATCGCAGGCCAGCACATCGGGCTGCAAGCGCCCCAGCCAGTCGGCGCATTCGCTCAAGCGCTCGCTGCTGCCGGCCAGCTCCCAGTCGCTCAGCAATAGCGCCGCGCGCGAGCGGTGGATGGCTTGCGTGCAGCGGCGTAGCAGGAAGACGGAGCGCATGGGGGTAGGTGTGGGCCGGGGCAATTGTCGCGGCCGGTGGCTGGCCGGCAACCCCGCGAGCGCGCGCCCCCTGTTCAGGGGGCCGGTATCAGCCCTGCTGCACAATCGCCGCTGCTGATCAAGGGAGCTTGCATGGGACTGAAGACGATGTTCGCGCCGCTGTGGCGCTTGCTGGGCAAGTGCTGGTGGCTGCTGGATGCCAGCCGCCGCGCGCTCCTCAATCTGCTGCTGCTGGCCCTGTTGATCGCCATCGTGGTGGGGCTGCTGACCCGCGGCCCCAAGCCCCTGCAGCCCAACACCACCCTGGTGCTGAATCTGCGCGGCCAACTCGTGGAGCAGTTCTCGGGCTCGGCACGCGAGCAGGCGATGGCGCAGCTGAAGGGCCAGGCGCAGCGCCAGACGCGCTTGCGCGATGTGCTGGCCACGCTGGAGGCCGCCGCCAAGGACGACAACATCGGCGTGCTGGCGCTGGATCTGCATGAATTCGGCGGCGCCGGCCAGGCCGGCCTGCGCGAGCTGGTGGCCGGGCTGGCGCGCTTCAAGAAGGCCAGCGGCAAGCCGGTGCTGGCCTACGGCGAGCAATTCGACCAGCGCGACTACTTCCTCGCCGCCCAGGCCGACGAGATCTATCTCCACCCCATGGGGCTGGTGATGCTGGAGGGCTTTGGCCGCTACCGCAACTACTACAAGGATGCGCTGGACCGGCTGGGCATTGCGGCGAACGTGATTCGCGTCGGCAAGTACAAGAACTTCGGCGAGCCCTATTTCGCCAACGGGCCATCGCCGGCCTCGCTGGAGTCCGAGGCTTATCTCTATGGCGATCTGTGGAGCCGTTTCACCGCCGCCATCGAGCAGGCACGCAAGCTCGACAAGGGCGCGATCGCCAAGGGCATTGACGAGCTGCCGCAGCGCCTGGCCGCGGCCAAGGGCGACGCCGCGCGCATGGCCCTGGAGATGCGTCTGGTGGACGGGCTGAAGACGCGCGACGAGTTCCGCGCCATGCTGATGGAGCGCGGCGCCAAGGACGACAAGGGCCGGAGCTTCCGCGCCGTGTCCTATGCCGACTACCTCGCCTATCTGAAGCCCAGGGTCGAGCGCGGCCCGGCGGTGGGCGTGGTGGTGGCCGAAGGCGAGATCGTCGACGGCGAGGCCGGTGCGGGCCGCGTAGGCGGCGACTCCACCGCCAAGCTGGTGCGCCAGGCGCGCGAGGACGAGAACATCAAGGCCCTGGTGCTGCGCGTCAACTCGCCCGGCGGCAGCGCCTTCGCCTCCGAGATCGTGCGCCGCGAGCTGGAGCTGACCCAGCAGGCCGGCAAACCGGTGGTGGTCTCGATGGGCGATGTGGCCGCCTCGGGCGGCTACTGGATCTCCATGTCGGCCGACGAGGTGATCGCCGACGCCAGCACCGTCACCGGCTCGATCGGCGTGTTCGGCATGCTGCCCACCGGTGAGAAGCTGCTGGACAAGCTCTCCATCCACACCGGCGGCACCACCACCGCCTGGCTGGCCGGCGCCTACGATCCGCGCCGCGCGCTCGATCCGCGCTTTGCCGCGCTGGTGCAGACCGCCATCCAGCACACCTACGACGAGTTCACCGGCAAGGCCGCGGCGGCGCGCAAGAAGCCGGTGGCCGAGATCGACGCGGTCGCGCAGGGGCGCGTCTGGACCGGCGCACAGGCGCTGGAGCGTGGCCTTGTCGACAAGCTGGGCAGCCTGCAGGATGCCATCAACGCGGCGGCGCAGCGCGCCAAGCTGGAGGGCGAGCCACGCGTCAGTTATGTGGAGCGCGAGATGGGCCGGTTCGAGCGTCTGCTGAGCTCGTTCGGCGAGGTGCTGAGCCCCGCGCTGGCCGCGACCCTGCGCGCCCAGCTGGGCCTGCCGCAGCTGCCGGCGGTGCTGCAGGAGGCGCAGGCGGAGCTGGCCTGGGCGGCCGAACTCAGCGAGGGCCGCAAGCCCTTCGCCGCGGTGGTGCACTGCCTCTGTCGGCAGCCTTAGTCCAGCGTCAGCCGATAGCGCTTCAGCGCGACCAGGGCGGCCACGAGCAGAAAGGCCAGCATGGGCCAGAGCTCCGGCAGCAGCTCGGCCGCGCCGCTGCCCTTGAGCATGATGCCGCGCACGATGCGCAGGAAATGCGTCAGCGGCAGCACCTCGCCCAGGTTCTGTGCCCAGCCCGGCATGCCGCGGAAGGGGAACATGAAGCCCGACAGCAGCATCGAGGGCAGGAAGAAGAAGAACGTCATCTGCAGGGCCTGCAGCTGGTTGCGCGCCAGCGTCGAGAAGGTGAAGCCCACGCCCAGATTGGCCAGCATGAAGACGCCGATCATCGCCATCAGCAGGCCGAAGCTGCCCACCATGGGCACCTCGAACAGCAGCCAGGCTGCCAGCAAGACCAGCAGCAGCTGCAGATAGCCGATCAGCACATAGGGCAGGATCTTGCCCAGCATCACCTCCAGCGGCCGCACCGGCGTGGCGAGCAGGTTTTCCATGGTGCCGCGCTCGCGTTCGCGCGTCATCGCCAGCGAGGTCAGCATCACCATGGTCATGGTGAGGATGGTGCCGATCAGACCGGGCACGATGTTGTAGCGCGAGAGCCCTTCGGGGTTGTAGCGCCGCTGCAGGCGCATCTCGAAGGGCAGGGGGCGCGGTTGCAGGGCGGCCAGCGGGCCGCGCAGCTCGCGCGCCAGTGCCTGCGTGCCCAGCTGCTGCAGGGCGGCCAGGGCGTTGCCCGAGGCCGAGGGGTCGGTGGCGTCGGCCGCCACCAGCAGGGCCGGGTGCTCGCCGCGCACCAGGCGCGCGCCGAAGTCGCCCGGGATGACGACGATGAACTGCACCTCGCCGCGCGCCATCAGCGCGTCGGCCTCGGCCTCCGCCATGCCGCTGTGGACGATGCGGAAGTAGCCGCTGTTCTGCATCGCCGCCAGCAGGCTGCGGCCCATGACGCCCTGGTCCTGCGCCACCACCGCGGTGGGCAGGCCCTTCGGGTCCATATTGATCGCGTAGCCGAACAGCACCAGCTGCATGATGGGCACGCCCACCGCCATCGCAAAGGTCAGGCGGTCGCGCAGCATCTGCTGGAACTCCTTGACGAACACGGCCCACATGCGGGCCCAGCGGAACATGCTCATGCCGCGGCCTCGGCGAAGTTGTCGCGCGCCTTGGCGATCAGGCGGATGAAGGCGTCCTCCAGATTGCCCTGGCCCGCCGTGAGGCCGGCGGCGGCCAGTACCTCGGCCTGCGTGCCATGGGCCAGCACCTCGCCATAGGCGATGAAGACAAGCTCGTTGCAACGCTCGGCCTCGTCCATGTAATGGGTGGCCACCAGCACGGTGATGCCCTGCTGGGCGAGGGCGTGGATCTCGTCCCAGAACTCGCGCCGCGCCTTCGGGTCGACGCCGGCGGTGGGTTCGTCCAGCAGCAGCAGGCGTGGCTCGTGCAGCAGGCAGGCGGCCAGCGAGAGCCGCTGCTTCCAGCCGCCCGAGAGCGCGCCGGCCAGCTGGTGCTGGCGCGATGTCAGCCCCAGCCTGGCGAGCGCCTGGTCCACCACGGCGCGGCGCTGCGGCAGCTCGAACAGGCGCGCCACGAAGTCGAGGTTCTGGCGGATCGAGAGGTCGTCGTAGAGGCCGAACTTCTGCGTCATATAGCCCACCTGACGCTTCAAGGCCGCGGCCTCGCGGCGGAAATCCAGCCCCAGGCAGCTGCCCTCGCCGGCATCCGGCGTGAGCAGGCCGCACAGCATGCGCATGCTGGTGGTCTTGCCGCTGCCATTCGGCCCCAGGAAGCCGACGATGCGCCCGCGCCCTACCCGCAGGTCGATGCCGTCCACCACCTTGCGCCCGCCGAACTGCTTGGCGAGGCCGCGCACATCGATGGCCAGCTCGCCGCTCATGTCTTTGACGCCACGACGTCCAGCGGTTGGCCGGGGTGCAGGCGCTCGGCATCCTCGATGCGCTCGGGTCGGGCCTCGATCATGAACACTAGCTTGGCGCGCTGGGCGTTCGAGTAGATCACCGGCGGCGTGTACTCGGCCTGCGCGGCGATATAGCTGATGCGTGCCGCGATCGGCGCGCCGCAGCCATCGCAGCGCAGCTGCACCGCCTGCTGCAGGCTCAAGCGTCCCAGCGCCGCCTCGGGCACGAAGAAGCGCGCCTTGCGCTGCCCGGCCGGCAGCAGGGCCAGCACCGGCTGGCCGGCCGCGACCCATTCGCCGGGGCGGAAGAAGGTGTCGGTGATGCGGCCCGCCTGCGGTGCGCGCTGCTGCTTTTCCTGCAGCCGCCAATCGGTCTGGGCGCGGCCGCTTTGCGCGGCGGCGGCGAGTGCGCGCGCCGCCTGGCGCTCGTCCTCGCGCGCCGGCAGGCGGGCGCTCTGCAGCGCCGCCTCCAGCTCGGCCACGCGCGCCTGCGCCTGGCGGGCCAGCAGGGCAGCGTCGTCGACCCGCGCGCGCTGCACAAAGCCCTGCGCCAGCAATTGCTGCTGGCGCACCAGCTCGCCCTGCGCCAGTTCGGCCTGGCTGCGCGCCTGGCGCAGCTGGGCCTCGGTGATGGCCAGCTCCTCGCGGCGCCGCCCCTTGTCGGTGTTGGCGGCCTGGGCCTGGGCGCTTTGGGCACGCGCCTCGGCCTCTGCATCGGCGGCGCGCTCGAGTTGGTCGTCCAGGGTGAAGAGGGGCTGCTGGGCCTGCACCGCGTCGCCGCTGCGCACCTGCAGCGTCGCCAGGCGGCCGGCCACCGGGGCGGCGAGGTAGAGCGTCTCTCCCTCGGCATAGCCCGACCAGCTCGGTTCGGTTCGGGGGGCGCAGGCGGCCAGACTCGACAGGATCAGCAGGCCGGCGATGCGGTTGGCTTGTCGTCTCATGCGCTACTTTCGCAAGGCGTCCAGGGCCCAGCCGATGCGCTCGCGCAGCGCGGTATCGCTGAGGGCCTGGTCTTCCATCAGGGCGGACAGGGCGGGTGGCAGCACGCCCAGGGCTTGCACGCTGCCGGCAATCATCAGGGGCGCCACCACCGCGCCCATCAGGAACACAAAGCGCTGCATCGGCGGCTGCTGGCGCAGCAGGCCGGCGCCCTCGGCCTCCTGCATGAGGGCTAGCAACAGGCCCAGATGGCGCGGTGCATTTGCGCGCATGAAGTCCAGCGCCACCGGCTCGCCCTGCTGGGCGTCGGCCCAGACGCGCGCCACGGTGGGCCGATGCTCGCGCACGAACTGCGCCAGGCGCAGCAGGCTGGCTTCCAGCCGCTGCAGGGCGTTGCCGCTGCGCGCCGCCTCCAGGCTCAGGCCGGCGAACATGTCCTCGTACATCTGCTGCAGCAGGGCGCGCAGAAAGCCATCCTTGCTCTTGAAGTGGTAGTGCACCATGGCCGGGTTCACGCCGGCATGCTCGGCCAGGCGCCGCACCGACAGGCCGGCGCAGCCGAGCTGGGCATAGAGCGCCCGGCCGCTGGCCAGCAGGGTCAGGTCTTGAGCTTGGGATGGGCGGGCCATGAGGAATTATTAGTCGATCGTTTAATAAATGCAAATCAACCCATCGGCGGCGCTCGGACATAGGATCAACGCGCCTTGAGCCCGGCGTCTATGAGGCTCGAACCATGGAACGGGGAGCTACCATGGACTTGATGAAGTGGATGCGGCACTTCACGATACGCACGCGCATGCAGGGTGCGATCGCGATGGTGCTGGGCATGTTTGCCCTGGTCGGCCTGACCGGTCTGTTCGGTGGCCAGCAGCTGAAGAGCCTCAACACGGCCTTCATGGATCACTCGATCAGGCAACTCACCACGCTCGCGCAGATCCGCGCCTCGCTGGCCGAGGTGCGCCTGTGGGAAAAGGAGATGGTGATCAACTACGAGGACGGCGTGACGGTGCTGAAGGCGCGCGAGCGCTGGCAGGCCGCCATCGTCGCCACCCGCAAGGGCCTGGAGCAGATGCTGGAGGGTGAGGAGGACGCCGGCAACCCGATCGCGCGCGAGGCCATCCAGCTGATGGACGACTATGCCAAGGCCTCGGGCCCGGTGCTGATCCAGATCCAGGATGGCGGCTTCGATACCGCCCGCGTGGCCGACCGCATGCTGGGCCGTGCCAAGGGGTTCATGACCCAGGTGGAAGAGCGCATCAACAAGATCGCGCAGCTGATCGAGACCGAGTCCGGCAACACGCAGCAGGCCTTCGGCAAGACCATGAGCAACATCACCAGCGTCTTCCTGGCGGTGCTGGCCCTGGTGGTGCTGGCGGTGGTGCCGCTGACGCTGATGAACTCGGCCTCCATCACCAGCCCGATCAGCTATGCGCGCACGGTGGCGCAGGCGATCGCGGCGGGCGACCTGAACCGCCAGATCCGCGTCGAGGGCCGCGACGAGGCCGCCGACCTGCTGGGCGCGCTGCACAGCATGCAGGAGTCGCTGCGCAAGCTGGTGGGCGAGGTGCGCGCGTCGTCCTCGCACATCGAGACCGCCAGCACCGAGGTGGCGGCCGGCAACCAGGATCTGAGCCAGCGTACCGAGCAGGCGGCCTCGAATCTGCAGAGCACCGCCAGCTCGATGGAGCAGCTCACCGGCGGCGTGCGCGACAGCGCCGAATCGGCCATGACGGCCAAGCAGCTGGCCAGTTCGGCCGCCCAGGTGGCGCAGCGCGGCGGCGAGGTGGTGGCGCGGGTGGTCAGCACCATGGACGAGATCAACAGCAGCTCGCGCCGCATCGGCGACATCATCGGCGTGATCGACGGCATCGCCTTCCAGACCAATATCCTGGCGCTGAATGCCGCGGTGGAGGCGGCGCGCGCCGGCGAACAGGGGCGCGGCTTTGCGGTGGTGGCCGGCGAGGTGCGCTCTCTGGCCCAGCGTTCGGCCGAGGCGGCACGCGAGATCAAGGCGCTGATCGGTGCCAGCGTCGAGCGCGTGGACGTGGGGGCCAAGCTGGTGCAGGACGCCGGCGCCACCATGGACGAAATCGTGGCCTCGGTGCAGCGTGTCAGCGACATCGTCGGCGAGATCGCCACCGGCACCTCCGACCAGAGCCAGCGCATCGGCCAGGTGAATGGTGCGGTGACGCGGCTCGACCAGATGACGCAGCAGAACGCGGCGCTGGTGGAGCAGTCGGCGGCGGCGGCCGAGAGCCTGCGCGAGCAGTCGAGGCGTCTGGCCGAGGCGGTCTCGCAGTTCCACCTCGATCAGGGCTGAGCCACCGCTTCTATAATCCGGCCCATAGCGCCGATTTGTTCCGGATTGCGGGCGCTCTAAAAATGCCGCTAAAAGGGCGTCCGCAGGCCAGCAGCTTCCGGCGTCCGCAATGATCGAGGCGGCGCCGGATTTGTTTTTTCTGAGGGCATGAGATGGGTCAGCTAGGGGCGGTGACGCCACAGCGCATGAGCTTCGCGCAGCCGCTGCCGCTGCGCAGCGGCGCACAGATACGCGACTACGAACTGGTCTACGAGACCTATGGCCAGCTGAATGCGGCGCGCAGCAATGCGGTGCTGGTGTGCCATGCGCTGAACGCCAGCCACCATGTGGCCGGGGTCTACGCGGGCGAGGACAAGAGCGAGGGCTGGTGGGACAACCTGGTGGGCCCGGGCAAGCCGCTGGACACCGACAAGTTCTTCGTCATCGGCATCAACAACCTCGGCTCCTGTTTTGGCTCCACCGGGCCCATGCATAGCAACCCGGACACGGGCCGCGTCTATGGCGCGGATTTCCCGGTGGTGACGGTGCAGGACTGGGTGGATGCCCAGGCGCGCGTGCTCGACCAGCTGGGCATCACCCAGCTGGCCGCCGTGCTGGGCGGCTCGCTGGGCGGCATGCAGGCGCTGGACTGGGCGCTGCGCTACCCGGCGCGGCTGCGCCACTGCATCGCCATCGCCACCGCGCCCTGTCTGTCGGCGCAGAACATCGCCTTCAACGAGGTGGCGCGCCGCGCCATCATCACCGACCCCGATTTCCACGGCGGGCATTTCTACCAGCATGGCGTGGTGCCCAAGCGCGGCCTGCGCGTGGCGCGCATGATCGGCCACATCACCTACCTCAGCGACGATGTGATGGAGCAGAAGTTCGGGCGCCAGATGCGTGCCGCCGAGCTGGGCTATTCGACCCAGGACATCGAGTTCCAGATCGAGAGCTATCTGCGCTACCAGGGCGACAAGTTCAGCGACTACTTCGACGCCAACACCTATCTGCTGATCACGCGCGCGCTCGACTATTTCGACCCGGCGCGCGAGCAGGGCGGCGACCTCTCGCGCACCTTTGCCAGCGCGCGCTGCAAGTTCCTGCTCGCCAGCTTCACGACCGACTGGCGCTTCTCGCCGGCGCGCTCGCGCGAGATCGTCAAGGCCCTGCTCGACAACAAGCTCGATGTTTCCTATGCGGAGATCGACGCACCGCATGGCCACGATGCCTTCCTGCTGGAGGACCCGCGCTACCACGGCGTGCTGCGCGCCTACTTCCAGCGCATTGCCGGCGAGGTGGTGGCATGAGCGCGCAGGCCGTGATGGAGACGATCGCCGCCCTGGTGCCCGAGGGTGCGCGCGTGCTGGACCTGGGTTGCGGCACCGGCGAGCTGCTCGCCTATCTGAAGCAGCACCGCGGCTGCAGCGGCTATGGCGTGGAGCTGGACGACGCCAACCTGCTCGCCTGCGTGCAGCGCGGCGTGAACGCGATCCAGCTGAACCTCGAAGAGGGCCTGTCGATCTTCGAGGACCAGAGCTTCGATGTGGTGCTGCAGCTGGAGACCCTGCAGCATCTGCGCAATACCGAGCTGATGCTGCGAGAGACCGCGCGCGTGGGCCGCATCGGCATCGTCAGCTTCCCCAATTTCGCGCATTGGCCCAATCGCCTGCAGGTGCTGCTGGGCCGCATGCCGGTGACGCGCGTGCTGCCCTACGAGTGGTACGACACGCCGAATATCCGCGTCGGCACCTATGCCGACTTCGAGGTGCTGGCGCGCAAGAACCGGCTCAACATCCTGGACAGCTTCGGCATCCAGGAGGGCAGGGTGGTGCGCAACATGCCAAACTTGCTCGCCAGCATGGCCGTGTTCAAGTTTGACCGCGGCTGAATGATGACCTCACCTCAAGGAGCAGCGAATGATTGGCTACACCACCATTGGCACCAATGATCTGCCGCGCGCCGCGGCCTTCTACGACGAGCTGTTCGCCGTCGTCGGCATCAAGCGCATGATGGATTTCGGCCGCGGCTATGCCTGGGGCGCGGGCATGGACAAGCCCGGCTTCGGCGTGATGCTGCCCTTCGACGGCCAGCCGGCCACGGTGGGCAATGGCGTGATGGTGGCCCTGGTGGTGGACAGCCAGGACAAGGTCAAGGCCCTGCATGCCAAGGCCCTGGCCCTGGGCGGCAAGGACGAGGGCGCGCCGGGCCCACGCGGCGAGGGTTTCTACGCCGCCTACTTCCGCGACCTCGACGGCAACAAGCTGAACGCCTTCGTGGTCGGCTGATCAGCTCTCGAAGCGGCCCAGCCGCACCATGGTGTTGCCCGGCTGGCCGTGCTTCAGCGAGGGCATCACCAGCACGGTGTCGTCGTGCTCGGTGACGAACACGGTCTCGCCGTCCTGCGCATAGGGCGTGCCGGCCCGGGCGATCACGTCCAGCCCGCGCACCGGGAACAGGAAGTGGAAGTCGCTGCTCAGCGCCGTCACGGCCTGGTTGACGCGGATGCGGTGCTGCAGCGCCGGCAGCGGCAGGCGCAGGCGCGCCTCGGCCCAGGCCGCATCCACCATGCCGGTGAGGCGCAGAAAGCGCGTGAGCCCGTCGATCGCCACGTCCACCGCGCTGCGCTCCCAATGCTGGCCGCACTCGATCAGCAGCGCATTCTTCGGGCTGGCCGGATCGCCGAAGCCGCCGCGGTCGCGCATGCGCAGGCCCGAGGGGTGGCCGGTGTCGATCAGCAGATCGCCGGGCATGCCCAGCCGGCAGGCAAAGTCGGCGCCCTTGTCGAGCAGGCCGCACACCATCAGCGGCCGGCAGGCATCCTGCATCGAGTGGATGTCGAACAGGTAGTCGGCCGCGTCGACGAAGGGCTGCAGCTGGCGTGCGCGGCGCAGCTCCAGCGAATCGCGCGGGCCGAACAGCACCGCGTCGGCCCAGACCCGGTTCAGGTCTTCGTCCACGCAGCGCGAGGCGTTCGGGTCGGCCGGGTCGAAGCGCTCGAAGGCGGCCACATTGGCAAAGCTGAGGATCAGCCGGCCCTGCAGGGGCTGCAGGCTGCGGCCCATGCCCTGCTGGAACAGCCAGTCGAGCGCGAGCGCGCCGCACAGCTCGTTGCCATGGGTGAGCGCCTGCACCATCACCGTGGGGCCGGGCCGGCCGGAGTCCAGCACATGGACGTAATCGACGCCGCTGGCGCTGTGGCGATAGGGGCTGATGTCGGGTGGCAGCAGTTCGATCGGGGCTTCGCTCATGGCCCAGCATCATGCCGTACAAATCTTTACCGCGATCACATGGGGCTGCGAGCTGGGCGCTCCACAGTGGCGACATGACCAGGCGGCTCCGGCCTCCTGGCTGCAATCGGTGAGGGCGCCACAATGGGCGGCCTGCACCGCTTGGATTGTTGTTTCCCCTCGCTATGAAAGTCACCATCATGGACAACAGCCCATCCTCCTCCACCCCCGCGCGCCGCTCGCTGCGCCGCTTCTTCAAGGGCAGCGTGATTGCCGCCTTCGTGGCCGGCGCCGCGCTCACCGCCGGCGTTGCCGCGGTGGCCAGCGGCGCGCCGCATCTGCACGGGCGCCATGCCATCGGCAGCCCGGAGCAGGCCGCCAAGCATGTGGACCGCATGCTGGCCCGGCTCTACAGCGAGCTCAACGTCAACGCCGCGCAGCAGACCCAGATCGATCCGCTCGTGAAGCAGGCCGTCACCGACCTGCTGCCGCTGCACCAGCAGCTCCGTGCGGCCCACACCCAGGCCCTGCAGTTGCTGGCCCAGACGCCGCTGGACCGCAACGCGCTGGAGCAGGCGCGCCAGCGCCATCTGCAGCTGGCCGACCAGGCCTCGCGCCGCCTGGTGCAGCTGGTGGCCGATGTGGGGGACCAGCTCACGCCGGCGCAGCGCCAGCAGCTGGTCGACCATCTGGGCAAGCGCCATGCGCCCAAGCAGGGCTGACGCCGATGCTGGAAGCCGGCCCCGCGCGCGCCCACGAACAGCTCCTGGTCGTGGAAGACGATCCGGCGCTGGCCGAGATGCTCGGTGAGTATCTCGGCGCGGCCGGCTACCGGGTCAGCGTGGCCGGGCTGGGCAGCGCGGCCCTGGAGGCGCTGGCCCGGCAGGCCTTCGACGCGGTGCTGCTGGACCTCAGCCTGCCCGATATGGACGGGCTGGACCTGTGCCGCCAGCTGCGCGCGCGCTCCGACGTGCCGGTGCTGATGCTCACCGCGCGCGGCGATGCCTTCGACCGCGTGGTCGGGCTGGAGATCGGTGCCGACGATTACCTCGCCAAGCCTTTCGTGCCGCGCGAGCTGCTGGCGCGGCTGCGCGCCATCCTGCGGCGCCGCCACGGCGGTCTGCTGCCGGCCGACCAGCCGCTGCGCTTCGGCCGCCTGGAGATCGACCCGGCGGCGCGCGCCGCCTACCTGGACGGCGCGGTGTGCGAGCTCTCGGCCAGCCAGTTCAGCCTGCTGCTGGCGCTGGCCCAGAACGCCGGCCGCGTGCTCTCGCGCGAGCGCCTGCTGGACCTGATGACGGGCGAAAAACTGGAGGCCAGCGACCGCAGCATCGACCTGCACATGTCGCGCCTGCGTGCCGCCATCGAGACCGATCCCAAGCAGCCGCGCCGCATCATCACCGTGCGCGGCAGCGGCTATGTGTTCGCGAGGCAGCAAGACTGATGCTGAATCGCCTGTTGCCCCGGCTCTATCTGCGCTTCTACCTGGCGCTGCTGGCCTGCCTGATCGTGCTGGCCCTGGTGAGCGTGGCGCTGTGGCACCGCGAGGGCGGGCCCATGGACGTGGCCCTGCAGCTGATGGGCCGGCTGGTGCAGAACGCCCTACCCGCGGCCGCGGCGCCACCGGCCGAACAGCAGGCCGGCCTGCAGCGCCTGGCCGAGGGTGTGAGCGAACATGCCACGCTCTATGACGCGCAGGGCCAGACCCTGGCCCAGGTCGGTCAGGCGCCGCCGGGCCGGCGCTGGGGGCGCTACCGCCTGCCGCTGCCCGATGGGCGCGTGCTGCTGGTGCGCCTGCGTTGGGCCCTCGGCCCGCCCGCGCTGGGCCTGGGCCTGCATGGCGTGATGCTGCTGCTTGCGCTGCTGGTGGGCCTGCTGGCCTTTCCCATCGTGCGCCAGCTGACGCGCCGGCTCGAACGCCTGCAGCAGGGGGTGGAGCGGCTGGGGGCGGGCGAACTCTCGGCGCGCGTGGCGGTGGAGGGGCGCGACGAGGTGGCGCGCCTGGCCCAACGCTTCAATGACGCGGCCGAGCGCATCGAACAGCTGGTGGGCGCGCACAAGGCCCTCTTGGCCCATGCCTCGCACGAGCTGCGCACGCCGCTCACGCGCATCCAGCTGGCGCTGGAGCTGGTGAAGGACGCGGTGGAGCCGCGCCGCCGTGCCGGCCTGGAGCAGGACATTGCCGAGCTGGACCGCTTGATCGACGAGATCTTGCTGGCCAGCCGGCTGGACGCGGTGAACGAGCCGCTGCAGCTGGAGGAGCTGGACCTGCTGGCGCTGGCGGCCGAGCTGGCCGCCGCGCACACCGAGGTGCAGCTCGAAGGCGCAAGCCTGCCACTGCGCGCCGATGCGCGCCTGCTGCGGCGCCTCTTGCGCAATCTGCTGGAGAACGCCGAGCGGCATGGCCAGCCGCCCACGCGGCTGCAGCTCAGCGCGAGTGGCGGCGAAGCCGTCATCCGCGTCAGCGACGCCGGCCCGGGTGTGCCCGAGGCGCAGCGCGAGGCGGTGTTCGAGCCCTTCTACCGCGGCGACACGCGCGCCACGGGCTCGGGCCTGGGGCTGGCGCTGGTGCGCCAGATTGCGCAGCGCCATGGTGGATCGGCGGTCTGCGAGGGCCAGGCCTTCATGATCCGCCTGCCGCTGCACAGGCCTTAGATCTTGGCGATCTCGGCCAGCGGCGCGAAGCCGGCCGGCTGCTTCATCTTCCAGGCCATGATGGCGCGGCCCATTTCCTCGGTGTCGAAGATGGCGCTCTGCAGCACCGCCATATGCGCCAGCGAGGCGTCCACGCCATGGTCGCGCGCATGGTTCAGCGCCGCCTTGCTACCGGCCACCGCCAGCGGCGACTTGGCGGCGATATTGCGCGCCAGGCCCAGCACATGGTCCAGCAGCGCGGCCTGATCGGGCAGCACCGCGTTCACCAGGCCCAGGGCCAGCGCGCGCTCGGCGGGCAGGCGCTCGCCGGTGTAGGCCATCTCGCGCGCCGCGCCCTGGGGCATGAGTTTCTGCAGGCGCTGCAGCACGCCCAGGTCGGCCGCCATGCCGATCACCGTCTCCTGGATGGTGAAGAAGGCGTCGGCCGTGCAATAACGCATGTCGCAGGCGGCGGCCAGGTCCAGCGCACCGCCGATGCAGCCGCCCTGCACGGCGCACAGCACCGGGAAGCGCACCTCGTCGAGGACGCTGAAGCAAGCCATCAGGCGGCGCAGCGAGGTCTGGAAGCTCAGGCGCGTGCGCGCGCTGCCGGTGTCCAGCATCGCGCCCTGGCCGGCGAAGGTGTCCAGCGCCATGCCGGCGCTGAAATGCTTGCCGGTGGATGAGATCACCAGCACGCGCGTCTCGCCCGCGTCGTCGAGCGCGCGCACCGCGTCGCGCAGCGCCGGGAAAAGGCGCGGGCTCATGGTGTTCATGCGCTCGGGCTGGTTGAACTGCAGATGCGCCAGGCCCGGCTCCGGCTGGCTCAGGGTGAAGAATTCGTTGTTGCTCATGGGGTCTCCTTGTCCGGAGCGCAGCCTAGGCCCTGCGGTCTAGAGCTGTCTATCCAATCCGGGACAGGGTTTCCCGCGCCTGGGGGAAGCCCCGGGGTGGCGGCCGGGGTGGCGTCCCTACACTGCCAGCCATGCGACCCCTGACGACCCACGACGGCCTGCCCCTGCATTGGCGCCAATGGACCAAACCCGGCATCGATCCCGCGCGCGGCACGGTGCTGATCGTGCATGGCCTGGGTGAGCATATCGGCCGCTACGAGCAGGTGGCGGCACGCCTGAATCAATGGGGCTGGCATGTGGTGGGCTACGACCAGCGCGGCCATGGCGCCTCGGGCGGCGCGCGCGGCGACGTGCCCGACGAGCTCAGTCTGATGCACGATCTGGCCCTGGTGATCGACCAGACCCGTGGCGACGAGGTGCTGGGCCGCGGCCCGCTGGTGATGCTGGGCCATAGCATGGGCGGCATGGTGGCGGCGCGCTTTGCCGCCGGTGGCCTGCTGGGCACCGCGGCCGGCAGCCTGCCGACCTGGTTCCGCCCGCTTGACGCCCTGGTGCTGAGCTCGCCGGCGCTGGACCCCGGCATGTCCGCGTTCCAGAAGCTGCTGCTGACGGTGGCCCTGCCGCTGCTGCCGCACCTGGCCGCCGGCAACGGGCTCAAGCCCAGCTGGATCTCGCGCGATGCGGCGGTGGTGCAGGCCTATGTGCAGGACCCGCTGGTACACAAGCACATCACGCCGACGCTGGCGCGCAGCATCGTCGATGGCGGCGAGCTGGTGCGCGACCAGGCCGAGGCCTGGACCCTGCCGACCCTGGTGCTGTGGGCCGGCAGCGATCGCTGCGTTTCGCCCGAGGGCAGCGCCGATTTCGTGGCCGCCGCACCGCCGGCGGTGGTGCAGGGCCATGTCTTCCCGGCCCTCTACCACGAGATCTTCAACGAGCCCGAGAAGGAGCAGGTGTTCGAGCGCCTGCAGACCTGGCTGGAGTCCAAGTTCTAGAATCTCTGCTTCAGGCGAGTTACCCCTCGCGAGGAGACATGAGATGAACGCACGTGATCCGTTGCTGCCGCTGCAGGCCGATGAGGCCAGCGCCCTGGGTGACTACGCCGCCCGCATGTGGGACGAGGAGATCGTCCCGGCACTGACCCAGTACATCGCCATTCCGGCCAAGAGCCCGATGTTCGACGCCGACTGGGCCGCCAACGGCCACATCGAGAAGGTGTTGCGCGACGCCGCCAGCTGGGTGGAGAGCAAGAAGGTCGCCGGCCTCACGCTCGAGGTGATCCGCCTGCCCGGTCGCACGCCGGTGATCTTCTTCGAGGTGCCCGCCACCAAGGCCGGCTCGGACGAGACCATCGTGCTCTATGGCCACCTCGACAAGCAGCCCGAGTTCAATGGCTGGCGCGCCGACCTGGGCCCCTGGACGCCCAAGTACGAGGACGGCAAGCTTTATGGCCGCGGCGGCGCCGACGACGGCTACGCGGTCTACGCCTCGCTCACCGCCATCATGGCGCTGGACAAGCAGGGCATCCCGCGCCCGCGCTGCGTCGGCATCATCGAGACCTGCGAGGAGAGCGGCTCCTACGATCTGCCCGCCTATATCGAGCTGCTGAAGGAACGCCTGGGCAAGGTCTCGCTGGTGGTGTGCCTGGATTCGGGCGCCGGCAACTACGAGCAGCTCTGGCTCACCACCTCGCTGCGCGGCATGGTGTCGGGCGTGCTGAAGGTGGAGGTGCTGACCGAAGGCATCCACAGCGGCGACGGCTCGGGCGTGGTGCCTTCCAGCTTCCGCATCCTGCGCCAGGTGCTGGACCGCCTGGAAGACTCCAAGACCGGCAATCTGCTGCCCGAGAGCTTCCATTGCGAGATCCCGGGCGTGCGCCTGGAGCAGGCCAAGGCCACCGCCGCCATCCTGGGCGAAGAGGTCTACAAGCGCCTGCCCTGGGCCTGCGGTGCCGATGGCGGCGCGGTGCTGCCGGTCACCACCGATCCGGTGCAGGTGCTGCTCAACCGCACCTGGAAGCCGACCCTGTCGGTGGTGGGGGTGGACGGCTTCCCCGAGCTCAAGAACGCCGGCAATGTGCTGCGCCCCTACACCGCCTTCAAGCTCTCGCTGCGCCTGCCGCCGCTGGTGGATGGCAACGAGGCAGCGCTGCGCCTGAAGGCCCTGCTGGAGGACAACGCGCCCTACAACGCCAAGGTCACCTTCGTGCCCGATGGCCGCGCGGGTGCCTATGGCGCCACCGGCTGGAACACGCCCGAGCTGAGCCCCTGGCTGTCGCAGGCGGTCAATGCGGCCAGCGTGACGCATTTCGGCGCGCCGGTGGGCTATATCGGCCAGGGCGGCACGATCCCGCTGATGAGCATGCTGCAGAAGGGCTTCCCGAGCGCGCAGATGATGGTCTGCGGCGTGCTGGGCCCCAAGAGCAATGCCCATGGCCCCAACGAGTTCCTGCACGTGCCCTATGGCAAGCGCCTGACCGCCGCGGTGGCCCAGGTGATGGCTGCCCACCCCTGATAAGCTGCACGGCACAGACGTTCCAAGCCCGGCTCTGTCCGGGCTTTGTTTTTGGCGGGGGAGCCAGCATGGATCAGCTCAAGGCCTTGCGCGTGTTCGTGCGCGTCATCGACGACGGCAGCTTTGCCGGCGCCGCACGTTCGCTCGATCTGGCGCCCGCGGTGGTGACGCGCCTGGTGGCCGAGCTGGAGGAGCACCTGGGCGCACGCCTGATCAACCGCACCACCCGCCGGCTGGCGCTGACCGAGGTGGGCGAGGCCTATCTGGAGCGCGCCCGCCGCATCCTGGCCGAAGTGGAAGAGGCCGAAGCCCTGGCCTCGGCCTCCACCAACGAGCCGCGTGGCCATCTGCGCGTGCTGGTGCCGCCGGCGATCGCCGTGCATCAGCTCGCCAAGCACCTGGCGCGCTTTCACCAGCAGTACCCGCACATTACGCTGGAGCTGCATTCGCCCGGCCCGGTGGACACGCTGGACGAGGCCTTCGACATCACCATCCTGAGTTCGCGCCATCCGCTCGAGGGCGACTATGTGGCGCGCCGCCTGGCGCGCACCGAGGTCATCATGTGCGCCGCACCCGAGTACCTGGAGAGCCACGGCCGGCCCCAGCATCCGCGCGATCTGAAAGGGCATGACGCGATGCTGCCGCCGATGTCGGAGCTGCAGCGCGGCATCGTGTTCCTGCGTGGCGGCCATGACGACGACACGGTGCAGGACTCCTTCACCGGGGTGCCGAACCGGCCGGTGCTGAGCACCGCCTCGATCGACACCAACTATTCGGCCACCCTGCATGGGCTGGGCATTGCCGGCCTGCCGTCCTTCGTGATTGCCGACGCCCTGCTGGAAGGGGCGCTGGAGCGCGTGCTGCCCGAATGGCGGCTGTTCAGCTTCACGATCTGGGCGGCCATGCCCACGCGCAAGTTCGTGCCGGCGCGCACGCGCGCCTTCCTCGACTTCCTGCTCAGCGTGTTCGGCGGTGAGGACCGCGACCCCTGGCTGGCGGCCGCGGGCTGCCCCTCACCCTAGCGCAGGCTGAAGCCGGTCTGCGTGAGCCCGCCGCGCAGGTCCTCCAGCAAATGGGTCAGCGGCGAGAACTCGATATAGCGCGTCGACACCTTGGTGGCATAGGCGAACAGGCGCGGCAGATCCTCGGCATAGGCGGGCTTGCCGTCGCGGTGCTTGAGGCGGCAGAAGATGCCCATCATCTTCAGGTGGCGCTGCAGGCCGCTCCATTCCAGCGCCTTCCAGAACTCGCCGAAATCGGCGTCGATCGGCAGCCCGGCCTTGCGTGCCTGCTCCCAGTAGCGGATCGCCCAATCGAGCTCGCGCTCTTCGTCCCAGGAGATGAAGGCATCGCGCAGCAGCGAGGCCATGTCGTAGGCGATCGGGCCGCGCACCGCGTCCTGGAAGTCCAGGATGCCCGGCGCGCCCTCCGCCACCATCAGGTTGCGCACCATGTAGTCGCGGTGCATGGCCAGCTGCGGCTGGGCCAGGGCGTTGTTCACCAGCTGCTGGCTGACATGGTCCCACCACTTGAGCTGGGTGGCCGACCATTGCTTGCCGAACTCGGCCTGCACGCACCAGTCGACGAAGATCTGCAGCTCGCGGCGCACGAAGGCCTCGTCATAGACGGGCAGCCGGCCGGCATCGCCGCGCTGCTGCCATTGCACCAGGCTACCGATGGCGGCGCGCATCAGGCGGTCGGCCTCGGCCGCGCTGGCGCCCTGCAGGGCTTGCAGATAGGTCTGGGGCCCCAAGTCGGTGATGAGGGCAAAGCCCTCGGCCGCGTCGGCCGCCAGCACCTCGGGCACGCGCAGGCCGCATTCGGCCATGTGCGCGGCCAGCGCCAGATAGGGGCGCACATCGTTGCCGGGCGGCGGCGCGTCCATCACCAGCAACTCGCCACCGGCGGCGCGCCGGATGCGGAAATAGCGCCGCGTGCTGGCATCGCTGCCGGCCTCGGCCAGCGTGTCCGGCAACAGGCCATGGGCCTCGACCAGGGGCTGCAGCCAGCGGCAGAAGCGCTCGTGGCGGGCGGGGTCGGGCCAGAACTTGGGGTGCATGAAGAAAAGAGGCTGAAGAGGCGATGAAGGGCCGAGCACGGCTCACGCCGGGGCTCATGGATAATGAATTCTACAAACCGTCCCGTCCGCCACCGGCGCGAGGATGCCCCCTGAAGACGTCCCACACCCGTGCTGCGCCCCCAATCCGCCCGCCCATCTGCCTCGCCCCTGCCTCGCCTGAGCCTCATGTGCCTCGGCCTGCTGGCGGCCGGGCTGACGCAGGCACAGGGCCCGGATGAGCAGGGCCTGAGCCTGCGGCCGATCCGCCAGCTGCTGCCGGTGGCGCGCGGCCTCACGCGGCCCGCCATGGTGCTGAGCGCGCGCCAGCTGAGCAGCCACATCTCGCAGACCTCGGTGGCCGAGGGCGCCGCCGAGCTGCGCTATGGCGAGCTGCTGCTGAGTTCGGACCGCATCAGCTACGACCAGGTGCAGGATCTCGCCCGCGCGCAAGGGCAGGTGGAGCTGCGCCACCAGGGTTCGCTGGTGCGCGGCCCCAGCCTGCAGCTGTTCGTGCAGCGCTTCGAGGGCGAGATGCTGGATCCCAGCTATTTCTTCTCGCAGACCGGCGGCAGCGGCCATGCCAAGCGCATCCAGTTCCTCGACGCCCAGCGCGTGCGCGCCGAGGCGGCCACCTACAGCAGCTGTCCGGCCGACGAGAGCGGCCAGGCGCGGGCCTGGGAGCTGCGCATGGACAGCCTCAGCATGGACTTCGAGAACAACGAGGGCCTGGCCAAGGGTGCGGTGCTGCGCTTTTACGGCGTGCCCATCCTGGCCGCACCGGCCTTGAGCTTCCCGGTGGGCGACCAGCGCAAGTCGGGCTGGCTGCCGCCCGACATCAACCTCGACAACCGCAGCGGCCTCGAGCTGGGCCTGCCTTACTACTGGAATATCGCGCCGCAGCGCGATGCCACCTTCCTGCCCTTTGTGATGACGCGGCGCGGCCCCGGGGTGGACAGCGAGTTCCGCTATCTGGAGCCCAGCCATGGCGGCAGCATCAACTTCGCCTGGCTGCCGCACGACCGCGAGGCCGGGCGCCAGCGCTGGGATCTGCGCCTGGCGGGCGAGGGCCAGCTGGGTGCGGGGCTGCAGGTTCGGCTGAGCTCCGAGCGGGTCTCGGACGACGAGTACTGGAAGGACCTGCCGCGGCGCGTCAACAGCCTCACCAAGCGCCTGCTCGCCACCGATCTGCAGCTGCAGCGCGACTTTGCCTATGGCTGGGGCGAGGGCCAGGCCTATGCAAGGGTGCAGCGCTGGCAGCCGCTGCAGGGCCTGGACACGCTCACGCGCTTTGAAGCGCCCTACCAGCGCTCGCCCCAGATTGGCGTGCGCCTCAACAGCCAGGCCGACGATCTGGTGCTGGCCGGCTATCTGCCCTGGGGCCGGCGTGCGCGCCTGGAGGGTGGGCTGGAGCTCGAGTACAACCGCTTCGACCTGCCGGCCCAGGCCCTGGCCAGCCAGTCGCAGCAGACCGGCGAGCGCGCCCATCTGCTGGCGCACCTGAGCCTTCCGCTGGGCACCGCGGCCTGGTGGCTGATCCCCAGGCTGTCGCTGAACGCCGCCAGCTACCGCGTCGACCAGCCGCTCAGCAACGGCGCGCGCTCGATCGGGCGCAGCATCCCGACCTTCAGCATCGACCATGGCTGGGTGTTCGAGCGCCCGACCCAGCTGTTTGGCCGCAGCCTGACCCAGACCCTGGAGCCGCGCGCGCTCTACGTCAACACGCCCTACCGCGACCAGACGGCGGTGCCCAATTTCGACGCCGCGGCGAAGGACTTCAATTTCGATTCGATCTACGCCGAGAACCCGTTCTCAGGCGTGGACCGGGTTGCCGATGCGCGCCAGCTGACGCTGGGCGCGACCTCGCGCTGGGTCGACACCGGCCAGGGCGAGGAGCTGCTGCGCCTGGGCCTGGTGCAGCGCTTCCTGTTCCGCGACCAGCGCATCACCGCCGATGGCGGCGAGCCGGCCGGCCAGCGCTTCTCCGACGTGCTGCTGCTGGGCTCGGCCCATCTGAGCCGCGCCTGGTGGCTGGATGCGGCCATGCAGTTCAATGCCGACAACGGCCGGGCGGTGCGCTCGGTGCTGCGCACGCGCTACTCCCCCGGCCCCTTCCGCACCCTCAGCGCGGCCTACCGGCTGGTGTCGGGCCAGAGCGAGCAGATCGAGCTGGGCTGGCAATGGCCCTTGTGGGGCACCGCCGACGCGGGGCGTGCACGCTCGGCCTCGTCCTGCCAGGGCGCCTGGTACAGCGCCGGCCGGGTGCAGTACAGCATGCGCGACAAGCGCCTGACCGATTCGGTGGTGGGCGTGGAGTACGACGCCGGCTGCTGGATCCTGCGTGCCGGCGTCGAGCGGCTTTCCACCGGCTTTGCCGAAACCAACACCCGGCTGATGCTGCAGATCGAGCTGGTGGGCCTGTCCCAGCTGGGCTCGAATGCGCTCAAGGTCTTGAGAGACAATATTCCCGGTTACCGACCCCTGAGCTCGGACAAGCTCGGACGCCTTGAAGCTTCCTATGACTGAATTGTCGATACGCAATCTGACCCTTGCCTGCGCCCTGAGCGTGGCCCTTGCCGGCATCTCTGCCGCTCAGGCCCAGGGCCCCAGCAATGTCCAGCTGCGGCCGGGCGACTACATTGCCGCCGTGGTGAATTCCGATGTGGTGGCGGCCAGCGAGGTGCTGCAGCGTACCGAGCGCCTGCGCGACGATGCCAAGCGCCGCGGCGAGGCCATGCCGGTGACCGAGACCCTGCGCAAGCAGGCACTCGAGGCCCTCATCGAGGACCGCGTGCTGGTGACCTATGCGCGTGAGAACGGCCCCAAGGTGGACGAGCCCGAACTCGACCGCGTGGTGGGCAATGTGGCGGCGCAGAACAAGCTGACGCTTGAGCAGCTGCGCGAGCGCCTGAAGACCGAGGGTATCGACTACCGCACCTTCCGCGAGAACCTGCGCGACCAGATGCTCACCGAGCGGGTGCGCGAACGCGAGGTGCAGGGCCGCATCCGCATCACCGATGGCGAGATCGACAAATACCTGGACGAGCGTCAGGCCGCCTTTGCCAAGAACGCCCAGCTCAATATTGCCCAGATCCTGGTGACGGTGCCCGAGGGCGCCAGTGCCAGTGTCGAGGCCGAGCGCCGTGCGCGTGCGGAAGGCGCGCTGGCACGCGTCAAGGCGGGCGAGGATTTCAGCGCGGTGGCGAAGGAAGTCTCCGAGGACAGCAACAAGCTGCGCGGCGGCGAAATCGGCCTGCGCGCGTCCGACCGCCTGCCCGATCTGTTCGTGGCGACGGTCAACGGCCTCAAGGTCGGTGAGGTCGCGCCGCAGCTGCTGCGCTCCGGCGCTGGCTTTCACCTGCTCAAGCTGATCGATCGCCTGGACGGCAGCGTGGCCAACCAGGTCACGCAGACGCGTGCGCGCCATGTGCTGCTGCGGCCCTCGGCCCAGCTCAATGCCGAACTGGCGGCGCGCCGCCTGAACGAGTTCAAGCGCAATATCGAGGCCGGCAAGACGAGCTTCGAGCAGGTGGCGAAGGAGAACTCCGAGGACGGCAGCGCCGCCGACGGTGGCGAGCTCGGCTGGGCCTCGCCCGGCGGCTTCGTGCCCGAATTCGAGGACGCCATGAACGCCCTGCCGCTGGGCGGCATCTCGGCCCCGGTGCTGTCGCGTTACGGCCTGCACCTGATCCAGGTGCTGGAGCGCCGCACCGTGGCGGTGGAAGCCAAGCAGCTGCGCGAGCAGGCGCGCGGCGCGCTGCGCGAGCGCAAGTACGACGATGCCTATGGCGAATGGGTCAAGGACCTGCGCGCCAAGGCCTTCGTCGAAGTGCGCGAGTGGCTGGACTGATGGCCCAGCACATTGCGCGCAAGCGCTTCGGTCAGCACTTCCTGACCGACCGGGTCATCATCGAGGCCATCGTCGACGCCATCGATCCGCAGCCCGGCGAGGCCATGGTCGAGATCGGCCCCGGACTGGGCGCGATGACCTTGCCGCTGCTGGCGCGCATCAAGCCGCTCACGGTGATCGAGCTGGACCGCGACCTGGCGGCCCGTCTGCGCCAGCGCGAGGGCCTGGTGGTGGTGGAGTCCGACGTGCTGAAGGTGGACTTCGCCGCCCTGGCCGCCGAGCGCGGCCAGAAGCTGCGGGTGGTGGGCAATCTGCCCTACAACATTTCCACCCCCATCCTGTTCCATCTGCTGGACTTTGTGGAGCAGGTGCAGGACCAGCACTTCATGCTGCAGAAGGAGGTGGTCGATCGCATGGCCGCCGCGCCTGGCTGCAAGGATTACGGGCGCCTCTCGGTGATGCTGCAATGGCGCTACCAGATCGAGTCCATCCTGGACGTGCCGCCCGAGTCCTTCGACCCGCCGCCGCGGGTGGATTCGGCGATCGTGCGCATGCTTCCCTATGCCGAGCCGGTGCAGCTGGATCGCCAGCTGTTCGGCGAAATGGTGGCGGCGGCGTTCTCGCAGCGCCGCAAGCTGCTGCGTCACAGCCTGGGTGTGTGGCTGGCGCAGCGCGGTTTTACGGGCCAGTTCGACCTGCAGCGCCGCGCCGAGGAGGTGCCGGTGCAGGAATTCATCGCCCTGGCGCAAAGCCTCTGAGCAAAAAAAGGGGCCCGCGGGCCCCTTTGCTGCTGTACTGAGCTTGGGCTCAGGCGGCGCTCAACCACATCGCGGTATCGAAGGCGCTGCTCATCATCGGCATATTCATGCCGAAGTTTGGATTGGCGTTTGGCTTGTTGCTGCTGCTCTTGGCTGCAGGCTTCACAGTAACGCTCGGGGCCACCTCAGTAGCCCGCTCCCATGACCCGTTTTCTTGGGAGCGGGCTACTGAAAAGAATAGAAGCACCGGAACTGGACCTTGCGATCGGCCCAGTAATCGGCCGCGTCTCGGAACACATCGAGCAACTGCTCGCGCGCCTCGCGGTCGAACTTGATGCTGTCGGGGATCTGCTCCAGCACCACCACAAAGCCGGGTTGCGCGCCCGACTTGTGCACGAGGTCGGTCATGCAGTCGTACAGCGCATCCAGGTTCTTGCCGAAGTGGGCGGGAAACAGGAAGGCCTGGGCAATCCCTTCGAGCACGTCCTGCTTCGACTCGGCGTCGGTCAGGTTGGCATACAGGAAATGCTGGCCCGCATCCTGTGCGGCTTGCATCAAGTCCTCTACGCGATAGGCCCTTATGGCCTGCACGATATTGGGACGGACGGTCTGCAAAAGCATGGTCGCGATCCTCCTATATAGTCACAGAACTTTGTGGCCGTCGATCACGGCGCGATCTTTCGGAAGCTCGCGTAATGGTCGTCGGTGTAATAGCAAACCTCAGGCTTCGTGGGCGGCGTGCCACCACATACCAGACGCCTTGCGCCCCGGTTCCGGGCGCCAGGCGTTCTGACGGTATATTCGCGGTAGTAGCCCCTCGCCCGTGGCGGCAGCCTGCGTTCGCGATTGCCAAACACGACGCCATCCTTGGTCTGCGGGAATGGGCCCCCGGCAAGTACCAGACGATGGGTGGTTTGGGCTTCGGGCGGCAAGGCCGTCAAAGCGACCGTGTCTTGCGCTGCGGTGGAATCCTTGAATAACGATTCCCTGGCGTTGGCTGGGCCTGCCAGCCCCAACATCGCCACCAGAGCGACTGCTGAGCCTAGCTTGTGCCACAGTGGCCACGCCGGTGACCGGGAGAGCAACAACACGGGTTTACCCTGAATCCTGAAGGCAACATGGTACAGAATGAGGCCCGAAAGCTCAAGACCGGGGCTTTGCCAGGTCTTCAGGAATTGGCTAAGTTAGTGTGCGCACGCACCTTCGGAGGCTCACGGCTGGCGCCGAATTAATGGCGCCGTCACGCCCTTGTGAGCCCATACAAACTTTTGTTTCTCAGGGCTCATACGGACGCGATTTCGCCCGCTCCCGCGGCCTTTAGGGCCGCCGAACGGGCGAAACATGGCGCCGAACTCAGCGTGCGGCGTTGGCGTCGGCGACCGTCAGCGCGGTCATGTTGACGATGCGGCGCACCGTCGCCGAGGGGGTCAGCACATGCACCGGCTTGGCCGCGCCCAGCAGCACCGGGCCGATCGCGATGCCGCCACCGCCGGTGGTCTTGAGCAGGTTGTAGGAGATGTTGGCGGCGTCGATATTCGGCAGCACCAGCAGATTGGCCTCGCCGCTGAGCGTGCTGCGCGGCATCAGCTGGTTGCGGTAGGGGGCGTCCAGCGCGGTGTCGCCATGCATCTCGCCATCCACCTCCAGCCAGGGGGCGGCTTGCTGGATCAGGCCCAGGCATTCGCGCATCTTCAGCGCCGAGGGCTGGTTGCTGGAGCCGAAATTGGAATGCGAGAGCAGGGCGGCCTTGGGGCGGATGCCGAAGCGCATCAGCTCCTCGGCGGCCATGATGGTGATCTCGGCCAGCTGCTCGGCCGTGGGGTCGTAGTTCACATGGGTGTCGACCAGGAAGACCTGGCGGCCCGGCAGGATCAGCCCGTTCATGCAGGCATAGGTCTTCACGCCGGGGCGGCGGCCGATCACCTGGTCGATGTACTGCAGGTGCATCGCCGTATTGCTCCAGGTGCCGCAGAGCATGCCGTCGACCTCGCCCTTGTGCAGCATCATGCAGCTGATGAGCGTGAGGCGGCGCCGCATCTCGATCTTGGCGAGCTGCTGGGTGACGCCCTTGCGTTCGGTCATCTGGTGATAGGTCTGCCAGTAGTCGCGGTAGCGGTGGTCGTTCTCGACATTGACGATGTCGTAGTCGCGGCCCTCCTGCAGGCGCAGGCCGAAGCGCTCGCAGCGCTCGGCGATCACGCCGGGCCGGCCCACCAGGGTGGGGCGGGCCAGGCCCTCGTCCACCACCACCTGCACGGCGCGCAGGATGCGCTCTTCCTCGCCCTCGGCATAGGCCACGCGCTTGTTCACGGCGCGCTTGGCGACGTTGAAGATCGGCTTCATGGTCGTGCCCGACGCATAGACGAAGCTCTGCAGCTTCTCGCGGTAGGCGTCCATGTCCTTGACCGGGCGCGAGGCCACGCCCGAGTCCAGCGCCGCCTGTGCCACCGCCGGCGCGATCTTCATCATCAGGCGCGGGTCGAAGGGCTTGGGGATCAGGTACTCGGGGCCGAAGCTCAGGTTGGCGCCGGCATAGGCCGCGGCCACCACCTCGCTCTGCTCGGCCTGGGCCAGCTCGGCAATCGCGCGCACCGCCGCAATTTCCATCTCATCGGTGATGGTGGTGGCGCCGCAGTCGAGCGCGCCGCGGAAGATGTAGGGGAAGCACAGGACGTTGTTGACCTGGTTCGGATAGTCGGTGCGGCCGGTGGCCATCACCGCATCGTCGCGCACCTGCTTCACTTCCTCGGGCAGGATCTCGGGCGTGGGATTGGCCAGCGCGAAGATCAGCGGCCGCGCCGCCATCTTGGCCACCATCTCGGGCTTGAGCACGCCACCGGCCGAGAGGCCCAGGAACACGTCCGCGCCGGCGATCGCCTCGCCCAGGCTGCGTTGCGAGGTGGGCTGGGCGAACACCGCCTTGTCCGGGTCCATCAGCTCGGTGCGGCCCTCGTAGACCAGGCCGGCCAGGTCGGTGACCCAGATGTTCTCGCGCGGCAGGCCCAGCTTCATCAGCAGGCCCAGGCAGGCCAGCGCCGCGGCGCCGGCGCCCGAGGTCACCAGCTTGACCTGCTTGATGTCCTTGCCCAGCACCTTGAGGCCGTTCAGGAAGGCCGCGCCCACCACGATGGCCGTGCCATGCTGGTCGTCGTGGAAGACCGGGATCTTCATGCGCTCGCGCAGCTTGCGCTCGACGTAGAAGCAATCGGGCGCCTTGATGTCCTCGAGATTGATGCCGCCGAAGGTGGGCTCCAGCGCCGCGATCACGTCCACCAGCTTGTCGAGATCGTTCTCCTGGATCTCCAGGTCGAACACATCGATGCCGGCGAACTTCTTGAACAGCACGCCCTTGCCTTCCATCACCGGCTTGGAGGCCAGCGGGCCGATGTTCCCGAGGCCCAGCACCGCCGTGCCATTGGTGACCACCGCCACCAGATTGCCGCGCGAGGTGTAGCGGAAGGCGTTCGCCGGGTCGGCCACGATCTCTTCGCAGGCCGCCGCCACGCCCGGGGAATAGGCCAGCGCCAGATCGCGCTGGTTGACCAGCTGCTTGGTCGCCGCGATCGCGATCTTGCCCGGGGTCGGGAACTCGTGATATTCGAGTGCGGCTTGGCGCAGCTGGGCTGCTTTCTGTTCAGAGGTGGACATGGCGTGGTCTCGATACTGGCCGACGATTGTAGGAGTGCATCTTGGCGCGAAGCTTGCGCCCTCATGCCTATCGTGCATTGCAAGTGTCGGGCCAGGCGCGCGCGCCGGCATACGCGAAACTGCGCATCCCCGCGGCCAATGCCGCTCGCATACTGTGCGGCAGCTCGCAGATTCCACGCATGACGCCTCACCCCGTGCCCGACGCGGCCAACTCTTCCAGCCCCGCGCTCAGGCGACGTTGGCGTCGTGCCCTGTTGTGGGGGGCGCTGGTGGGCCTGCTGCTGGTGGCGCAATCGCTGCTGGTGGCGCTCACCCTCAGCTACGAGGCGGCGCGCTCGCAGGAGCAGGTGGACCAGGTGGCGGCCGAGGTCGCGGCGCGCGCCAAGCAGCTGGCCGGGCGCGAGCTGCAGAGCCTGCAGGCCCTGTTGTGGGCCGATGTGCATGACGCGCGCTGGTACAGCGAGGCCGCCGAGCTGCTGCGCTTCAACCGGCCGGTGCTGCGCATCGAGTACCGCGATGCGCGCCGGCAGGTGCAGACCGCGGTCGAGTCGCCCTTCGTCACGCCGCTGTTTGCCCAGCTCTCGCGCGATCAGATGCAGCTCGAGACCGAGCTGGCCTGCGCGGCCGCGCTGCGCCAGGGCACGCCGCTGTTCTCGCGCTCCTACTTCGTGCCGCTGGCGGGCGGCGAGGGCCTGGAGGTGGTGGACCTGTGCCTGCCCCAGCTGCGCGCCGGCCAGCCCCAGGCCTATGTCGTCGCCACCCTGGGGCTGCGCCAGCTGCTGGACGAGGCCACCACCAGCGAGCATGCGCGCCACCATGAGCTCAGCTTCGTGGAGGGCGATGGCACGCGGCTGGCGCGCGTCGGCCTCACGCGCGGTGCCGGCTACTACCAGGCCGAGCGCGTGGTTGACCTCGCCGGCCTGAGCCTGCAACTTCGCGTCGACAGTGCCGCCGGCCAGCCCAAGCTGATCCCCAACCTCGCCACCGCCCTGGTGCTGGGGCTCTCGCTGGCCCTGTTCGCGGTGGTGCTGCTGCTGGCGCGCGACGTGCGGCGGCGCGCCTTTGCCGAGCATGCGCTGGCCGAGTCGCTGGCGTTTCGCCAGGCGATGGAGAACTCGCTCATCACCGGCCTGCGCGCGCGCGACATGGCCGGCATCATCACCTATGTGAACCCGGCCTTCTGTGCCATCGTCGGCTTCCCGGCCGAGGCCTTGCTGGGGCAATCGGTGCCGCCCTACTGGCCGCCGGAATTCGTCGAGGAATACCAGCGCCGCCATCGCGACCGCAGCGCCCGCATGGAGGCGGGCCTGGACCCGCGCCAGGGCTTCGAGACGGTGTTCATGCGCCGCAGCGGCGAGCGCTTCCCGGTGCTGATCTTCGAGGCCCCGCTGCTGAACGCCGAGGGCCAGCAGACCGGCTGGATGAGCGCGGTGCTGGACGTGAGCGCGCAGCGCCGCGTCGAGGAGCTTTCGCGCCAGCAGCAGGACCGCCTGCAGGCCACCGCCCGCCTGGCCACCGTGGGCGAGATGGCCTCGCTGCTGAGCCACGAGCTGAACCAGCCGCTCTCCGCCATCTCCAGCTATGCCACCGCCTCGCTCAACCTGCTGACCCACGAGGCCGCCGATCCGCAGACGCCCGACATGGTGCGCCAGGCCGTCACCCGCATCGCCGAACAGGCGGCGCGCGCCGGCCGCGTCATCAAGAGCGTGCACGACTTCGTGCGCCGCCGCGAGCAGGCGCGCGAGCCGATTGCGGTGGACGAGCTGATCGACGCGGTGCTGCCGCTGGTGAGCCTGCAGGCGCGCAAGAGCGGCACCCGCATCGAGCTCGACCTGCCGCATCCCGCGCCGCGCGTGCGCTGCGACCGCACCATGGTCGAGCAGGTGCTGCTCAACCTCACCCGCAACGGCATCCAGGCGATGGACGGCCCCACCGCGCCGGCCGAGCGCGTACTGACGCTGCGCGTGCGCCAGCTGCAGCAGCGCTGGGTCAGCATTGCGGTGAGCGACCGCGGGCCCGGCATCGCGCCCGCCATCGCCAAGCAGCTCTTCACGCCCTTCTTCACCACGCGCAGCGAGGGCATGGGCCTGGGGCTGAGCCTGTGCCGCACCGTGATCGAGCAGCATGGCGGCGCGATGGACTTCGAAACCCGCACCGAGGCCGCCGCCGGCCTGCCCACCGGCACCGAGTTCCGCTTCACCTTGCCAAGCGCTGAGCGTGCCGCGATAGCATCGCCCACCGATGAAGGAGGGATCCAAGCATGAACCGAGTCGCCTTGCCCATGGTCTATCTGGTGGACGACGAGGAGGTGGTGCGCGACGGCCTGGCCTGGCTGCTGCGCTCGCGCCGCCTGCTGTCGGAGGGCTATGCCAGCGCCGAGGCCTTCGAGGCCATGCTGGACGCGCTGCCGCGCCGCGGCGAGGGCTGGCCCGATGCGCCCAGCTGCCTGCTGCTGGACGTGCGCATGCCGGGCCTGAGCGGCATCGCCCTGTTCGAGCGGCTGATCGAGCGCGGCCTGGCGGCCTCGCTGCCGGTGATCTTCCTGACTGGCCATGGCGACGTGCCCACCGCGGTCGCCGCGGTGAAGCGCGGCGCCTTCGACTTCTTCGAGAAGCCGTTCTCCGACAACGCCCTGGTCGACCGCATCGAGCTGGCGCTGGCCGAGAGCACCAAGGCGATCACCGCGCGCTCGGCGCAGGGGGCGCGTGCGCACCGCATGGCCGAGCTGACCGAGCGCGAGCGCGAGGTCATGCAGCTGGTGATCCAGGGCCTGCCCAACAAGCTGATCGCCGACCAACTCAACATCAGCGTGCGCACGGTGGAGGTGCACCGCGCGCGCGTGTTCGAGAAGATGGACGTCAAGTCGGCGGTGGAACTGAGCAATCTGCTGCGCGAGGGCTGAGCCGCTCAGCCGACCAGCGCCTGCGCGCAAGCGCTGCGGCACGCTGCCGGCCAGGGCGATGGCCGGGCGCGGCTGGCCGGGCTGTTGCTGCGGCCCCAGCAGCAGCTGCTCGAACACCGCCCGCACCTGTGCCGCCGAGACCTCCTGCAGCTGCGCCATCAGCGCCTGCGGCGCACGCAGCCGGCCGAAGTGGAACAGCTCCTGTGCCGCCGCCTCCATGCGCCGCGCCGGTTGCTCCAGGGCGCGCAGGCCGCGCATCTGCAGCTGCTTGCGTGCGCGCGCCAGCGCCACCGCATCCAGCGGCCCCTGGGCCTGGCGCTGCAGCAGCGCATGCACCGCCTGCAGGTACTCCTCGGCCTGGGCCGGCGCGGTGGCGCCCTCGATCAGGAACTGGCCGTATTGCGGCAGGATGTCGGCCGAGCAGGCCACGTGGTAGGCCAGGCCGCGGCGCTCGCGGATCTCGTCCAGCAGCGGCGAGCTCATGCCCTCGCCCAGCAGCGCGGCGGCCAGCACATGGGGCAGGTGCGCGCTGCTCTGGGCATCAGCGCCCAGGCTCGGCGCCTCGAAGCCCAGCAAGACCTGGCACTGGCCGCTGCCGGCCATGCGCCGGGTTTTCAGGCCGCCCTGCCAGCGCGGCGCGCTCAGGCCATTGGGCATGGCGCCGAAAGCCTGCTCCACCAGCCGCGTGAAGGCCTCGGCATCCACCGGCCCGGCCGCCGCCACCACCACATTGCAGGCGGTGTACTGGGCCCGGGCATAGGCCAGCAGATCCGCGCGCTTGAGGCGCTGGATATTGGCGCGCGTGCCGATGATGGGCCGGCCCGCCGCATGGCCCGGCCCGTAGCAGGCGCGGTCCAGCAGCAGGAAGGCCACACTGCCAGGGTCATCCTCGAACTCGCTGAACTCCTGCTCGATCACACGCCGCTCGCGCTCCAGTTCATCAGCGGGGAAGCTGCTGTTCAGCACGATATCGGCCAGCCACTCCACAAAGGCCGGCAGATCGCCCGGCAGGCCCTCGATATGAAAGGCGGTGTGGTCCTTGTCGGTGTGGGCATTGACCTCGGCGCCCAGCGCCTCGGCGTCGAGATTGATGCGCTGGCAGTCGCGCTTGGCCGTGCCCTTGAAGGCCATGTGCTCCACCACATGGCTGATGCCGTTCAGCCGCGCGCTCTCGTGCAGGCTGCCGGTGCGAATGAAAACGCTCAGGCTCAGCGTCTCGCGCCAGGGCATGGGGATGGTGACGGTGCGCAGGCCATTGGCCAGGGTGGCCAGCGTGGCGGGCGGTGCGGAAGCGGCTGGTGTGTCCAAAATGATGCAGGGGCGTGGCCGTGAATGGCGGGGAAGAGGATGTGGGTGAGAGGTGCTGAGTGTCGCGCAAGCGCCTGGCCTGCCGCTTGGAGCCGCGCCAGGCCCTGACTCGGCCGCGTCGATGCCGACATCACCGACGGCCTGGAGGCCAGCAATTTCGGTTTCTACTTCTTCAGCCGCTACTGGGGCCAGGTCTATGCCAGCGAAGCCGCCGCCGCGACGACGCAGCTAACGGCGCGAGGCGTGCGCCGTTTCGTCGCCACCGTGACCGTGGGCAACCAGGCCTCGGGGCTGCTGCTGCAGAGAATTGGTTTTCAGCTCACGCGCATCCTGCCGGGCAACGATGTGATCAGAGGGGTGGTGATGGATGACGAGGAGTATGTGAGGGGGGTGGGTTAGGGCGGGGATACGGTGGGTGCGGTCACTCAGCTAGAGCGATTGATCGACTGATTGCGGCTCGTGCAGGTCATTCGGTGAACGACCGCGAATCGTCCGCTGATCTGGTTCGACTCAAGGTAAAACCCGCTCCTCGCCTAACGTAATATCCGCCTGCACAAAAATGGGGACTCAGATCGCGCAGCGACAAGCCCCCTGTCAATCGGGGAGTCACGGTACATGTCAGAAGAACGCCTGCGCGCGCGCGCCATCCAAGTCTTAAACCGCGGAGTCCGCTTGTCCTTTGGACTGGGCCTTTTGATCGCTCTCACGGCTTGCGGCGGTGGTGGTGGCGGTGGTGGTTCGAACGGCGGCCAGAACGACTCAATACCACCGGCCAAGACGCCTCTCGCCACTTTGGCGAGCCGCTTGTTCCCGCTCGACGCCAATGGCGTAGCCATTTATTCCAGCACCGCTAGCGCGGAGTCGGTCGTCGTTCGTGCGGTCGGTACGCAACTGCTTGCGAACCAGCAGACGGCAACTCTGATGCGGCGGCAGGACCCGAAGGCTGCGGCAGACAGCTATCGAGCTTATGTCCTGTCGGACGCCGGTTTGCGCCAGTACGCCGCTGCGGGCGCCGATGCAATCGAGCGCGCCTTCGACGGAAGCTATGTGATGCGCTGGCCTGCTTACGCGGGCGATAGTCACGTGCAATTGGAAACGACGGTCGATTCCGGGATGGATTTCGACGGTGATGGCCGCGCTGACCAGGTTGGCCTGCGTGCCGACGTGACGGTCCTGGGGCTGGAGACCATCACCACTCCTGCCGGTGTCTTCAGCAATGCGCTGCATCAGCGGCAGGTGCTCAAGCAAACGGTGCACCCGAGTTCAGGCAAAGCGGACCAGCAACTCGTCACTACAACGGACACCTGGTATGCGCCGGGTGCCGGCATCGTGCGCCAGATCCAGGCGGAGCAAGGCGTGGGGGCAGGCAGTACCGTCACTCAGGAATTGACCAAATACCGCTTCGGAACGCTGACCAACGACACCGATTCGCCGACCCTACGGACCATGCTGCCGGCGCTTGGCAGCCAAGCGTTGGCGAGCGCCAAGGTGGTTGCCCAGTTCAGCGAGGAGATGGACGAGACGTCGTTCACGCCTGGCACTGTCATCGTGACTGACCCTGACGGACGTACCGTGGCAGGCACGCTGCGCGTGTCCGGGCGTTCTGCCAGCTTCACACCCGCGCAAGCTCTGTCGACCGGTACCTACCACGTCAATATCGGAGCGGCAGTGCAGGACCTGTTCGGCCGTCACCCGACGAATGACTCGATGAATTTCTTCTACGTCGACGCAACCGCGCCGCAAGTTGTGTCGACTTGGCCGGCTGCTGATGCTCTCAACGTGGCACTCGCGACCACGATCGGCATAAATCTGAATGAGACGCCAGGCGGTATAAGCGTCAATGCAAGCACCGTGCGACTGACTCTCGACGGGAATGTTGTGCAGGCTGCTGTAAGCGCGACTACCACCGGCATCAGCATCGAGCCGCACGGCGGCCTGGAGCGCGGCAGGCACTATGAAGTCGCGGTGAACGGTGTGACCGACGTGGCCGGCAACCCGATGGTGCAAGACCTGCGCTTCGGCTTCGATACCACGCCGGGTCGCTTCGGCAACCCGGAGCACGTGCTGACCACAGGAAAGGGATCGATCGGTGCCAACAGCCTGACCGCTGGCGACGTCAATGGAGACGGCATTCCGGACATCGTCTATGCGGACCTCGGCGACGAAGGTTATCCGGACGCGGTCTATCTCCGTGCTGGCCGGGCTGACGGTCAACTGGATCCGCCAGCCAAGCTGGACCTATCCACCTACTTCCAGGCCAGCAGCACTCGACGCTGCCCCATCACGGCGCTGGCCGTCGGTGATCTCACCGGCGACGGACGCGCCGACGTGGCGGTGGGCAGCTGGAACTGTGGCGTGCTGATCCTTCGGCAGACCACTTCCGGTGCATTGGAGCCCGGGCAGTTCCTCGACGAGCTGATCCAGGTGCTGCATATCGCCGACATCAACGGCGATGGACGTCTCGATCTCGTCGGAGTCCAGAACTATTGGAACAAGGCTTTCGTCTGGCTACAAAAGCCTGATGGCCGGCTGGTCCTGGACCAGACACCGGGCCTCGGCGACGTCGCCGGCCGCGATGTAGCGATAGGCGACATTGACGGCGATGGCCGGCCGGACCTGGTCGTAGCGCTTCGAGCTCAGGACGCGATAACTGCGAACATCGCCATTCTTCTCCAACAGGCGGACGGCCATTTCGCGCCTCCTCGTTACTTGAGCACAGGTCAGACCTACGGCATTTGGGGCGTGGCCGTTGGGGACTTCAATGGCGACGGCCGGTTGGATATCGCAGGGACGACCATCGCCGACAAACCGGCATCGCTGCTGGTCTTCCTGCAAGCTGCGGACGGCAGCTTCCCGATTGCCACTGCCCTGGCGACGCTGGATGGTGCCTACGGTGTGCTGGCAGGCGACATCAACGGCGACGGGCGTGTAGATCTCGTGGTGCAGCACGAGGGATGGTCTCAGGTTGGAATCTATCTGCAGAAGGCTTCAGGGACTATGGCGCCCGAGGAGCTCTACGACGCCCCGGGGCGGTCGGTCAATGTTCAGGTTCTGGCCCTTGCCGATATCAACCGCGATGGTCTGCTGGACATCATCGGGCCCGCCTCGCTCCTGCGACAGGTGCCGCTGGCCGGTAGTGGTCCCCTGGGCGCAGCGATGCGTGCTTTGCGCCAAGCGCCGGTTCGTTCAGGCTCAAGATAGGCGCGCTCAGCGCGCCGCACAAGCGCACCGGCCTCGCCGCCTGCCAGGCCGGTTGAAGCGCAGCATCCCCCATGGGGAAGAGATCACCACGGTTGAGCCGAGCAGGGCGGCCGATCTCCTGGCCCTTCTCCTGGGCTCACCTGGCCCGGCTCCTGGCGCCGTACACGGCCGGCTTTGCCCGATGCGTATATCGGTTCTGGCATGGGACCGGCCATTCATATCGCTGATCTTGATGGCAGCCATCAGCCTGTTGCTGCTCCCGGTCTCATCGCCCACGCCGCCCTGACACAATCCCCCCATGGGTGAATTCGATCTGATCCAGCGCTTCTTTCTCGAGGGCCAGGGCCGACTGGCGGCGGGTGATGAGGTGCCGGTGGGCATTGGCGATGACTGTGCGGTCATCAATCCGACGCCGGGCATGCAGTGGCTGGTGTCGAGCGACATGCTGGTGGAGGGGCGGCACTTCCTCTCCACGGTGGCGCCGGAGCGCCTGGGGCACAAGGCGCTGGCGGTGAATCTGAGCGATCTGGCGGCCTGTGGCGCCACGCCGCGGGCCTTCACCCTGGCCTTGAGCCTGCCGCGCGCCGACGAGGTTTTTCTGGCCGGCTTTGCGCGCGGGCTGTTCGCGCTGGCGCAGGCGCATGGCATTGCCCTGGTGGGTGGCGACACGACGGCCGGGCCGCTGAACATCATCTGCATCACGGTGATGGGCGAGGCTCCCGCCGGCCAGGCCTTGCTGCGCAGCGGCGCGCAGCCGGGCGACGACATCTATGTCTCCGGCAGCACGCTGGGCGATGCGCGGCTGGCGCTGGAGGTATTCCGCGGCGCGGTGGCGCTGCCGGGCGATGCGTTTGAAAGCGTGCGCCGCGCGATGGAATTGCCGCAGCCGCGCGTGGCCCTGGGCCAGGCGCTGCGCGGCCTGGCCAGCAGCGCCATCGATGTGTCGGACGGCCTGTGCGGCGATCTGGGCCATATCCTCAAACGCTCCGGCGTCGGCGCCCGCCTGGAGGCGGATGCGCTGCCGCGCAGCGAAATCCTGGCCGCGCAAGACCTGGCCCTGCAGCGCATGTGCACGCTCAGCGGCGGCGACGACTACGAACTCGTGTTCACCGCGCCGGCCGCGCGGCGCGCCGAGGTGGCCGCGGCGGCCGCCCTGGCCGCCACTCCCGTCACCCGCATCGGCCGCATCGAGGCCGAGCCGGGCTTGCGCCTGTTCGACGCCCAGGGCCAGGTCTTGCCCCTGGCGCTGTCCTCCTTCGACCATTTCAAATCATGAGCGAACCCGCCGACCTGGCACCGCGCCGCCCCAGCGCCGCCTTCATGCTGGAGCACCCGGCGCACTGGATGGCGCTGGGCTTCGGCAGCGGGCTCTCGCCCAAGGCGCCGGGCACCGTCGGTACGCTGTGGGCCTGGCTGGCCTTTCTGGTGCTGAACCGCTGGCTCACGCCGCAGGGGTGGGCCTGGGTGATCGGCATCGGCACGCTGGTCGGCTGGTGGGCCTGCACCGTCACCGCGCGCCATCTGCGTACCCCGGACCCGGGCGCCATCGTCTGGGACGAGGTGCTGGCCTTCTGGCTGGTGCTGTGGCTGGTGATGCCGGCGGGCCTGTGGATGCAGCTGGCGGCCTTCGCGCTGTTCCGCTTCTTCGATGCGGCAAAACCTGGCCCCGTGGGCTGGGCCGACCGCTTGTTCAAGGGCGAGCGTGGCGCGGCCGTCAGCTGGGCCCAGGGATTCGGCATCCTCTTCGATGATTTCGTCGCGGCTGGCTGTACCCTAGTCGTGTTGGCGCTGTGGCGCGCCGTCTTTTCTTCTGGAGGCTGAACATCATGCTGTTCCCCGACGAGTCCGAGCTGATCGACCGCATTGCCCTGGCCCTGATACAGCGCCGCGAGCGCATGGGCACGGCGGAGTCCTGCACCGGCGGCCTGATCGCCGCCGCCTGCACCAGCCTGGCCGGCTCCAGCCAATGGTTCGAGCGCGGCGTGGTGAGCTACAGCAACCAGGCCAAGACCGAGTTGCTGGGCGTGCCCGGCGCGCTCATCGAGCTGCATGGCTCGGTCAGCGGCGAGGTGGCCCAGCACATGGCGCGCGGCCTGATGGCGCATGCGCCGATCGACTGGGCCCTGGCCGTCACCGGCATCGCCGGCCCCACCGGCGGCAGCGAGGGCAAGCCGGTGGGCACGGTGTGGCTGGCGCTGCTGCATGCCGGCAAGCCGGTGCGGGTCTGGAAGGAGCTGTTCCCGGGCGATCGTTGCGATGTGCGCATGGCCACCGTGCGCGCCGGCTTGACGGCCCTGTGCGAGGCCCTGGAGGACAGGGACAGCTGATGAGTCTTCTGTTGCTGGGGCGCTGGGCCGAGGGCGAGCAGCAGGCCTGGCTGCAGGCCCTGCAGGCCGCCATGCCGAGCGAGCAATGGCTGCTGGAGCCGCCGCGCACGGCCGCCGAGGCTGGCGCCGTGGAGGCCGCCATCGTCGCCAACCCGCCCCATGGCAGCCTGCAGGGCCTGCCGAATCTGCGCCTGATCCAGTCGGTCTGGGCGGGGGTGGACAAGCTGCTCGGCGACCCGACGCTGCCCGCCGAGGTGCCGCTGGCGCGCATGGTCGACCCGGCTATGAACGAGGCCATGGTGCACACCGCGCTGTGGGCGGTGCTGGGCCTGCACCGCGGTTTCTTCCGCCTGCAGGCGCAGCAGCGCGAGGCCTTGTGGCGGCCGCTGCCGCAGCTGCGCGCGCAGGAATGGTCCGTGCTGGTGCTGGGCCTGGGCGAACTGGGCGGGCGCGTGGCCGGCGCGCTGGCGGCGCAGGGCTACGCGGTGAGCGGCTTGAGCCGCAGCCCGCGCCGGCTGGACGGCGTGCATTGCTGGCATGGCGAGGCCGGGCTGGCCGAGGCGATGGCCGGCGCCGACACCCTGATCAACCTGCTGCCGCTGACGCCGCAGACGCAGGGCTTCTTCGACGCGCCGCGTCTGGCCGCGTGCAAGCCCGGGGCCGGCCTGGTGAACCTGGCGCGCGGCGCGCATGTCGATGAAGCGGCCCTGCTGGCGGCGCTGGACAGCGGCCAGATCGGCCATGCGCTGCTGGACGTGTTCGCGGTCGAGCCGCTGCCGCCCACGCATCGCTTCTGGAGCCATCCGCGCGTGACGGTGCTGCCGCACACGGCGGCGCAGACCGATGCCCGCAGCGCCGCGCTGGTGGTGGCCGAGAACCTGGCGGCGCTGCGCCGCGGCACGCCCCTGCAGCATCTGGTGGCGCGCACGCGCGGCTACTGAGCATGACGATGAGCGCTCCGGCCGCCCCCGCACTCTTTCTCCCGGCCGATGAACTTGCCCGGCTGGAGCTGGCGCTGCTGCAGGGCCCGAGCCTGGCCCTGCAGGCACAGCTGGCCTGGGCCTTGCGCCAATCTGCCGGCGCGCGTGCACAGGGGCTGGTCGAGCAGGTCGAGCAAGGCCTGGCGGCCTCCGGCTGGCCGCTGCCCGCGCAGGCCGCCTGGCGCGCGCGCATGCGGCTGGTGCGCGCCGAGCTGGCGCTGCAGGCGATGGATTTCGAGGCGGCGCGCACGCTGCTGGACGAGGCGCTGGGCGGCTTCCAGGCGCAGCAGGACGAGATCGGCTGCGCCGATGCCCACCAACTCGCCGCCTCGCTGGCGGCCGACCTGGGCGAGGTGCAGCGGGTGCACGATCAGCTGGGCCTGGCCATCGCCTGCGCCCGGCGCGCCGGCGATGGCGAGCGCCTGCTGTTTCTGCAGGCGGTGCTGGGCCGGGCCGATGCCTTTCGCGACCTCTCTACCGCGCGGCAGACCTGGGCCGCGCTGCTGGGCCTGGACATCGAGGGCCTGAGCCCGGTGGTGGGCGCCGCCGTGGCCGACCTGCGCGGCCTGGTGGCCGGCATGGCCGCCGAGTTCTCCCCCGCCATCGCGGCCATGACGCGGGCCTTCGAGCTCTCGCTGCAGACCGGCCAGCTGCGCCGCGCCATCGCGCTGGCCAGCAACCTCGGCCGCGCCTACTGGGGCATGAGCGAGTTCCAGGCCGCGATGGAATGGCTGACGCGCGGCCTGACGCTGGCGCGCGAGGCCGGCTGGCCGGCCTCGATGGCGCTGTGCATGGCGCAGGCGGGCGAGACGCTCCGGCGGCTGGGGCGCCGCGACGAGGCGCGCGCGCAGCTGCAGGATTGCCTGCGCATGCTGGGCGCGCAGCCGGCCTCACGCACCGCGGCACTGGCGCTCAAATACCTCGCCCATACCGAGCAGGACGATGGCCGCACTGAGGCGGCGCTGCAGGCCTTCGATGCCCTGATGCAGCGCGCCGTGCATGCCGATGCCAACGATCTGAAGATCGATGCCCAGCTGGGGCGCGCGCGTGCCCTGCTGGCGCTGGGCCGCCATGCCGAGGCGCGCAGCGCCGCCGAGGCCGCGCTGCAGTTGGCGCACGGCCAGCTCGAGACCACGGTGGACCTGCTGTGGATCCTCGGCGAGGTCACGCTGGCCGAGACCGGATCGCCCCAGCAGGCCCTGCAATGCTATGAGCAGGCGCTGTCGCGGGCCGCCGACGCGGAGGGCTTCGTGCCGCCGCCGCAGCTGCTGGAGGCGGCAGCGCATGCGCATGCCCAGGCGGGTGACTTCCCCCAGGCCTACGAACTGTCGCAGCGTGCCGGCGCCCTGCGCCAGCGCCGTTTCAGCGAGGAGGCGGGCCAGCGCTCGCTGGCCCTGCACACCCATCACCAGATCGAACGTGCGCGCGCCGAGAGCGAGCACCTGCGCCAGCTGGCCGAATCGGAGGCGGCGCGCTTCCAGGCCCTGCGTGGCACGCACGAGGTGCTGCTGCATCTCAGCGAGGTCGGGCGCGAGCTCACCGCCGAGCTCGAGACCGACCGCGTGCTGGCGGTGCTGGAGCGTCATGTGCATGCGCTCATCGAGGTGGACAGCATGGCGGTCTACCTGCTCGACGAGGGTGGCACCCAGCTCTACTGCGCCTTCGGCATGGAGGACGGCCAGACCTTTGTCGATCCGCCGATCGCACTGGACGACGCGCGCAGCTACTCGGCACGCTGCGTGCGCGAGGGGCGCGAGCTCATCCTGCGCATGTCGGAGCTGCCGCGCGAGCATTACCAGGTGCCGGGCACCAGTGCCATGCAGGCCATGATGTTCGCCCCGCTGCGCGTGGGCGAGCGCGTGATCGGCGTGATCACGGTGCAATCCCTGCATCTGCCGGCCTATGGCGAACGCGAGACCCTGGCCTTCCGCAGCCTGAGCGCCTACGCGGCGATCGCGCTCGACAACGCGCGCGCCTATCGGCGCCTGTCGGATCTGCAGCGTCATGTGATGGCGCAGGAAAAGCTCGCCGCGCTGGGCTCGATGGTGGCCGGCGTGGCGCATGAGCTGAACACGCCGATCGGCAACAGCCTGCTGCTCGCCAGCACCCTGCTGGGCGGCGCGCGCGAGTTCAACGCCCGCCTGGCCCAGGGCGCGCTGCGGCGCTCGGACTGGCAGCGCTTTGCCGACCAGCATGTGCAGGGCCTGGAGGTGATCGAGCGCAGCATGGACGCCGCTGCCGCGCTGGTGCGCAGTTTCAAGCAGGTGGCGGTGGACCGCAGCGCCGAGCAGAGGCGCGCGTTCGTGCTGGCCCAGGTGTGCGAGCAATGCGCCCAGACCATGGGCCTGGCGCTGCGCCGCGCCGGCCTGCGGCTGTCGCTGCAGGTGCCTGCCGAGCTGCGCCTGGACGGCTATCCCGGCGAGGTGGGGCAGGTGCTGTTGATACTCATCAACAACGCCATGGCCCATGCCTTCGAGGGCCGCGAAAACGGGCAGATCGAACTTGGCGCCCAGGCCCTGGGCCCCGACCGCCTGGCGCTATGGGTGGCCGACAACGGCCAGGGCATGAGCGCGGCCCTGCAGGAGCGCATCTTCGAGCCCTTCTTCACCACCAAGTTCGGCCAGGGCGGCAGCGGCCTGGGGCTCTCGATCTGCCACAACATCGTCGAGACCCTGCTGGGCGGGCGCATCCGCGTCAGCAGCGAGCCGGGCCAGGGCAGCCGCTTCACCCTCGAACTGCCGCTGCAAGCCCCCTGAGTGCCGCATTTGTGCGCATAGCGTGATTTGCTCGCGCCCGCGCGGGCGCCGTGGGCCAGGCGCGGTAGGCAGGCGGCGCCCGCTGCAGTAGTCTGGCGCTGTCGTTGGCACCCACAAGAGCATCCGCATGCTGTTCCGTGCGGCCCTGGAATTGTTCCCCAGCCAAGCTGCGCTCGAGGCGGGCGAGCAGCGCCTGCGCGCCGCGCCGCAGGATGTGCATGGGCAGCTGTTCGTGGCCTGGGCGCTGCGCCAGCGCGACATGCCGCGCGCCCTGGCGGTGGCCGAGGCGCTGGAGGCCCATGCGGCCACGCTGGCCGAGCCCGAGCGCCGCGGCCTGCGGCTGCGTCTGCAACTGCTGCGCGCCGAGGCGGCGCTGCTGTATGCGCAGCTGGAGCAGCTCGAGCCCCTGCTGGCCGCGATCCGGGCCGAGGCGCTGGCGCTTGGCGACCTCGGCGCGCAGGCGGACGCGGCCTGGCTGGCCCAGGGCCTGGCCGCGCTGCGCGGCGACTTTGCCGGCGAGCAGCGCGAGCTGCTGGCCGCGGCCGCCGCCGCCGAGCAGGCCGGCGATACGCTGCGCCTGCTGATCTTCCGCGCCGAGCTGGGCCGCAGCGCCGCCTTCCAGGACAACCTCAAGGCCGAGCAGGACTGGGGCCCGCTGCTGCCCGCCGAGTTGGCCGGCCTGCCGCCGGCGGCGCGCGCCGCCGTGGCCGATTTCCGCGGCGTGCTGGCGGCGCTGCGGGCCGACTACGAGGCCTGCATCGCCAGCTTCGGCGCGGCCTTCGAGGCGGCGCTCGAATCGGGCCAGCTGCGCCGCGCCATCGCGCTGGCCAGCAACCTCGGTTTCAACTACGGCAATATGGCCGATTACGAGACCGCGCTGAGCTGGCTGCAGCGCGGGCTGGAGCTGGCGCGCGCGGCCGGCTGGCCCTCGCTGGTGGGCGGCTGCCTGATGCATGTGGGCGAGGTGCTGCGCCATCTGGGCCAGCTGGATGCGGCGCGCGAGGCCTTGCAGGAAGCGCAACAGGTGCTGCGCCCGCTGCCGCATGGCCGCAACCAGGCGGTGCGCCTGAACGTGCTGGCGCGCATCGAGCTGGAGTCGGGCCGCTTTGCCGAGGCGCTGGCGGCCTACGAGGAGATGGCGGCGCTGCCCAGCGCCGCGGCCGCCGATCTGCGCGTGATCGCCGGCATCGGCCGGGCGCGCGCCCTGCTGGGCCTGGGGCGCGTGGCCGAGGCCGCCACCGGCATCCAGCAGACCCTCAGCCGGGCGCGTGCCCAGTTCAATCGCAACTATGAGATCGAGGCCCTGTGGGCCCAGGCCGACATCGCGCTGGCGCTGGACCCGCATGGGCCGGCGGCGCTGGGCTGGTACGAGCAGGCGCTGGCCCAGGCCGCCACCTTGCCCGCTTACCGGCCGCAGGCGGCCCTGCTGGAGGCGGCCTCGGCGGCGCAGGCCGCCCAGGGCAGGTTCGAGCGCGCCTATGCGCTGGCGCATGAGGCCAGCGCGAACCGCCAGCGCCATTTCAGCGAGGAGGCGACGCGCCGCATGACCGGCCTGCGCGCCCAGCACCAGATGGAGCGCGCGCGCGTCGAGCACGAGCATCTGCGCCGCAACCACGAGCTGCTGCTGCACCTCAGCAGCATCAGCCAGGAGATCACCACCGAGCTGCAGGCCGAACGCATCTTCGAGGCGCTGGAGCGCCTGGTGCACACCATGCTGGACGCGCAGAGCGTGGCCATCTACACGCTGGACGAGGCGGCCGGCCAGCTGGTCTGCAGCTTCGGCATGGAGTCCGGCCAGGCTTTCGTCGACCCGCCGATCGCGCTGGACAGCCCCAACAGCTATTGCGCGCGGGCGCTGCGCGAGCGCCGCGAATTCGTGCTGGGCGCCGGCGAGCCGGCCGATCCGCACAGCGAGGTGCTGGGCACGCGCGCGATGCTGAGCATGATGTTCGTGCCGCTGCGCCTGAGCGAGCGCATGCTGGGCGTGATGACGGTGCAGTCGGTGCGCGCCGCCGCCTATGGCGAGCGCGAGCAGCTGATCCTGCGCATGCTGTGCTCCTATGGCGCCATCGCGCTGGAGAACGCGCGCGCTTACCAGCGCCTGGGCGCGCTGCAGCAGCAGCTGATGGCGCAGGAGAAGCTGGCGGCCTTGGGCGCGATGGTGGCGGGGGTGGCGCATGAGCTCAACACGCCGATCGGCAACAGCCTGCTGGTGGCCTCCACCGTGCTGGCCGCCACGCACGCGCTCGCCGAGCGCGTGGAGCAACAACCCCAGGCGATGCGGCGCGCCGAGCTGCAGGCCTATCTGCAGCAGGCCGGCGAGGGCCTGGCGGTGATCGAGCGCAGCATGCAGGGCGCCGGCGCCCTGGTGAGCAGCTTCAAGCAGGTGGCGGTGGACCGCAGCGCCGAGCAGCGCCGCCGCTTCCGCGTTGCCGAGGTCTGCGAGCAATGCGCCCAGACCCTGGGCGTGGCGCTGCGCCAGGCCGGCGTCGGCCTGCAACTGCAGCTGGAGACGGCGCCGCAGCTGGACGCCTACCCGGGTGCGCTGGGCCAGGTGCTGGTGATACTGATGAGCAATGCGCTCACCCATGCCTTTGCCGGCCGCAGCGGCGGCACGCTGACGCTGGAGCTGCATGCGCTGGCCGGCGAACGCATCAGCCTGAGCGTGGCCGACGACGGCGTGGGCATGAGCGAGGCGGTGCGCCGCCGCGTCTTCGAGCCCTTCTTCACCACCCGCTTCGGCCAGGGCGGCAGCGGCCTGGGCCTGAGCATCGCGCACAACATCGTCGAGAGCCTGCTGGGCGGGCATCTGAGCGTCAGCAGCGCGCCCGGTCAGGGCAGCCGCTTCACCCTGGAGCTGCCGCTGCGCGCGCCCTGACGCCCCGGCCTCAGAGCAGCCCGGCCAGCACGGTGTCCGGCGAATCCTCGCCCAGATCGGGCGGCTGCCATTGTTCCAGCCAGCCCGCGAACTCGGCCTCGGGCATCGGGCGGCTGACGTAGTAGCCCTGGCCCTCGTCGCAGCCGAGCGCGGCCAGCAGCTTCCAGGTCTTGGCCGTCTCCAGGCCCTCGGCCACCACCGAAAGCCCGAGGTTGTGCGCCAGCTCGATGGTGGAGCGCACGATCTTGGCATCGTCGAGGTCGCGCTCCATCGCCATCACAAAGCTCTTGTCGATCTTCAGCTCGTCCACCGGCAGGCGCTTCAGATAGGCGAGCGAGGAGTAGCCGGTGCCGAAGTCGTCGATCGAGAGCTTGAAGCCCATCGCGCTGAGCTGTTCCAGCGTCATCATGGCGCGCGTCGGGTCGTCCATGATGGCGCTCTCGGTGATCTCCAGACACAGCGCCTGGGGCGGCGCGCGGTGCTGCTGCAGCACCGCGGCGATCTTCAGCGGCAGATCCTGGTCGAGCAGGTCGCGGGTGCTGAGGTTGACGCTGATGCGCAAGGCCTGACCCCGCGCCTCGGCACGCGCCCAGGCCTGCACCGAGGCCTCCAGCACCCAGGTGGTGAGGCTGCGGATGAAGCCGGTCTGCTCGGCAAAGGGGATGAACTGCATCGGTGGCACCAGGCCGCGCTGCGGATGCTCCCAGCGCACCAGCGCCTCGGCGCTGATGACGGCACCGCTGCGCAGGTCCACCTTGGGTTGCAGGAACAGGCGCAGCTCGTTGCCCTCCACGGCGCGGCGCAACTCGCCCAGCAGCGAGAGCGATTCCTGGCTGCCGGCGTCGAGCTCGGGCACGTAGATCTGGCTGCCGGCCTGCTTGCGCTTGGCCGCGTACATGGCCAGTTCGGCACGCGCCAGCAGCTGGCTCACCTCGCGCCCCTGCTTGGGATAGAGCGCGATGCCGATGCCGGCGCTGAGGTCCACGGTCTGGTCCTCGATGTGCAGCGGGCGCTCGAAGTCGCGGTGGATGCGGCGCGCCGCCTCGAGCGCTTCCTCCTCGCCCGCGCCTTCCAGCATCAGCACGAATTCGTCGCCGCCCAGGCGCGCCAGCAGATGCGCCTGGTCCTTCAGCAGCAGGCGCAGACGCTCGGCCAGGCCGCGCAGCAGCTCGTCGCCGAAGCGGTGGCCCAGCACGTCGTTGACATGCTTGAAGCGGTCCAGGTCCAGCATCAGCACCGCGCAGGGGGCCTCGCCCTGGCTCAGCCGCGCCTGCAGCTGCTGGCTGAACTGCTCGCGGTTGGGCAGGCCGGTGAGGGTGTCCCAGAAGGCCAGGCGGTGCACCTGCGCCTCGCGCTCGCGAATGCCCATGCGCATGCCCTCGAAGGCCTGGGCCAGGTCGCCGATCTCGTCGGTGGAGGTGCGCGCCACCGGCGTGGTGTAGTCGCCATGGCCGAGCCGCTCGGCCGATTCGGAGAGCGCCTTCACCGGCCCGCTGATGCGCCTGGCGGTGAGGATGCTGCCGCCCGCGAACACCAGCACGCCCAGCGCGCTCAGGCCCAGCAGGGTCAGCTGCAGCCGGCGATAGGGCGCCACCGCCTCGTCGAAGGAGCGCAGCAGCACGGCGCCGAGCTGCTGGCCTGCTTCTTCCTCGCCCAGCTTCAGGTAGAGGCCGCGCCAGCGTTCCGCGCCGAGCGCGAGCGGGAACTCGCGCTCGCCCTGCGGCACCTGGCCGGCCACGGTGCGGGTGGCGGCCGGGTCCAGCACCGAGGCGAGGGCCTGCCAGCTGCTGTCGGGCCGGCGCAGCAGCAGCACGGCCTGCAGCTTGGAGAGGCTTTGCAGCTCCAGCAGCTCGGTCTGGTCGAGCTCGAAGGCCATCAGCACCCAGCCGCCCAGCCCGGCGGCGCGCACCGGCACGGTCACCACCTGGTAGGCCTTGCCGTCGACGAGGGCCAGATTGGGCGACTTGGCGCTGGCGCCGCCCTTCGCGCCGGCCAGCCTGGGCAGCAGCTTGATGAAGGGCGCTGCCTGCTCGGTGGTGGCGGTGACGAGCCGGAAGGCCGGGTCCGCATAGGCCACCAGGCTGGCCTTGATGCGTTCGCCATGGCTGACGAGCGCGCTCTTCAGGGTCTCGCGGTCTTCCTCGGTGTTCAGGCCATCGCCCAGCACCTGGCTGAAGCCATAGTCGGCTTCCAGCAGGCGCGCCGCGTCCAGGCGCTGCTGGGCGTCCTGCACCAGCAGGCGCTGCAGCACGCGCGCGCCGGTGGCCAGCTCCTGGCTGATGGAGGCGCTCGCGTTGCTGTCGATGCTCCTGGTGATGAGGGCCAGGCTGGCCAGCTGCACCACCAGCAGCAGCCCCAGGAAGAGGCCGACGATGCGGCCCTCCAGGCGCTTCAGGTTGAGGAAGTCCGGCAGGCGCATGGCCGGTTCATGGCCCCGCGGGCAGGCTGAGCGTGGTGTGGCCGGCGCTGTTGCCGACCTGCAGGGCCTGGGCCTGCAGCTGCGGCGTGGGCAGGCTGGCATGCCAGACCAGCAGGCGGTGCTCGCCGGCGGGCAGGTCCAGCTTCAGCTGGCCCTGGGCATCGCTCTTGCCGAACAGCGGCGTGTCCACCACCACGATATGGGCGCTCATGCGGTCGTGGATATTGCAGCCCAGCGCGGCCACGCCGGGCTTGTCGAACAGCACCGGCTCGGCCGGCGTGCCGGAGTAGAGCTTGAGGTCGAACTTCTTGGCGGCCGAGAAGGAATAGACATGGTGGCGCACGGTGTCGAAGTTCGGGAAGCTTACCGGCGTGCCGGTCTGCACCACCAGCAGCGCGGGCTGGAACTGGCGCTCGCGCTGCGCCATCTCGGCCTTGGCGCCGGGGCCGGCCTTGCTGGGCTGGCCCTTCAGTTCCACCGCCACGGCGGCGTTGGCGAGCGGCTGACCGGCGCTGTTGCGCAGCTCGATGGTCCAGGGCACGGCCTGGGCCGCGCCCATGGCCGATGCCAGCGCCAGGCCGGCGGTCCACCGATGTCGCGGCAGCACAGTCATGATGAGCAATCTCCCTGGCTTTGCAGCCTTGACCATAACGCGAATTCGGCCCCGCGGCATGCGGGCCGGGCCGCGCCTCAGGCCTGCAGAGCCAGCTTGACGCCGCCGCGCGCCTGCGTTGCCTCGACCAGCATCAGGGCCAGGCGGCGCAGCGCGCCCCAGGCGTCCAGCGGCCATTCGGGGTGGCGCAGGCCCTTGACGATGCCGTCGCAGATCTGTGCCGCCGCTACGAGGCTGGCCAGATTTTGATCGTTCAGCCCTGGCGCGATGCGCTCGAAAAGCCGCTCCTTGTTGCCCCATACGCGCGCTTCGCGCAGCGCCATCGGCAGGGGCTTGCCGGCGTCCAGCGCATCGCGCACCTTCTTGAGCGCGCGCACGTCCTCGGCCAGGGTCCAGTGCACCAGCACCGCGGCCTCGCCCTCGGCCTCCAGGCCCTCCAGCATGCGCAGCACGCGCGGCACCTGGCCGGCCAGCACCGCCTCGCTGAGCTTGAAGACGTCGTAGCGCGCCACGTTCAGCACCGCCGACTCGATCTGCGCGAGCGCGATCTCGCCCTGCGGATAGAGCAGGGCGAGCTTCTGCAGCTCCTGGTGGGCGGCGAGCAGATTGCCCTCCACGCGGTCGGCAAAAAAGGCCAGGGCGCGCTGGCCTTCCTCGCCCTCGCTGACGCGCTGGCCCTGGGCGGCCAGGCGCTGGGCGATCCACTGCGGCAGGGCGCGGCGCTCCACCGGCTCCACCTTGAGTGTGACGCCGGCGCCGTCGAGCGCGCTGAACCAGGCGCTGCTGAGCTGGGTCTTGTCCAGGCGCGGCAGGGTCACGAGCGTGACCACATCCTCGGGCAGGCGTTCGCAATAGCGCTGCAAGGCCTCCGAGCCATCCTTGCCAGGCTTGCCCGAGGGGATGCGGATCTCGATGAACTGGCGTTCGGCGAACAGGCTCATGGCCTGGGCCGCGCCCAGCACCGGGCCCCAGTCGAAGTACGCGCCCGCGACGATGAAGACCTTGCGCTCGCCATAGCCCTGCGCGCGCGCGGCGGCGCGGATGGTGTCGGCCGCCTCCTGCGCCAGCAGGGGCTCGTCGCCATGCACGGTGTAGATGGGCTTGAGCCCCTTGGCGAGTTGGGCGGCGAGGGCCTCGGCGCGGATCTGCATCAGTTCACCGGCAGGCGTATTGCGGCCAGGCGCCGCATCAGCAGCGCCACCGCCTCGGACTGCATGGCGCGGTACAGCGAGGCCTCTTCCTGCTCCTTGGCGAGGGCCTGGCTCTCGGTGTAGTTCATGTCGCGCAGGATGCGCAGCTCGGTGCGCGGCAAGAGGATGTCCATGCCCGGCGTGCGGATCAGGAAATCGACGTTCAGCTTGAGCTGCCACTCGCGCACCTGGCCGGCGCTGGTGGACACCACCGCGTTCTTGCTGCGCTCGTCGCGCTTGGCTTCCAGCACCAGCTCGGCCTTGTTGGGGTCTTCCAGCAACTGCACCTGGGTGCGCGCCAGCTGGCGCCTCAGCTCGGCCGCGAAGGGCGAGCCGGGCTTGAAGCCCTGCAGGGCCAGGCTGCGGAACTGCAGCTCGGGCTCGCGGCGCAGCTCGAAGCCGCAGCCGGCGACGAGCACACCGACACCCAGGGCAAGCCCCAGCGTCTGGCGACGTGAGGCCACTCGTGCTTGCCCAGCGACACCCGAGGCTCCGGCTTCGCCGGGCCTGCGGGTGTGCCCCCTTGAGGGGGCGCGCGAAGCGCGTAGGGGGTGGGTCATCACACCACCAGGTTGACGAGGCGACCGGGCACGATGATGACCTTCTTGGGCGCCTTGCCTTCGCTGAACTTGGCGAAGTCCTCGCTGGCCAGGGCCGCGGCCTCGATGGCGGCCTTGTCGGCGGCGGCCGGCACCTTGATGGCGCCGCGCAGCTTGCCGTTCACTTGCAGCATCAGCTCGATCTCGTCCTGCACCAGGGCGGCCTCGTCCACCGCGGGCCAGGGCGCGTCCAGCAGGTCGCCGAGCTCGGCGGCAAAGCCGAGCTCCTGCCACAGGGTGTGGGCGATGTGGGGGCAGGCCGGGTAGAGCACGCGCAGCAGCACCGAGAAGCCCTCGCGCACCGCAGCGTCCTGGCCGGCGGCTTTGAAGCCTTCCAGCGCGTTCAGCAGCTTCATGCCGCCCGAGACCACGGTGTTGTACTGCATGCGCTCGTAGTCGTACGAGACCTGCTTGAGCACCATGTGCACCTCGCGGCGCAGCGCCTTGCCCTCACCGCTCAGCGCAGCAAAGTCAGTGCCGGCGGCCTGGATGGCGGCCGCGTGCTTGGCGCCGAAGCCCCACACGCGCTTGAGGAAGCGGTGCGCGCCTTCCACGCCGGCATCGTTCCACTCCAGCGTCTGCTCGGGCGGCGAGGCGAACATCACGAACAGGCGCGCGGTGTCGGCGCCGTACTGGTTGATCAGCTCCTGCGGGTCGACGCCGTTGTTCTTGGACTTGGACATCGTCGTCATCTCGTACTCGAGCGGCGTGCCGTCGGTCTTGAGCGTGCCGCCGATGACCTGGCCATGCTCGTTGGTCTGCACGTTGACCTCGTGCTCCCAGTAGTAGTTCTTGCCCGCATCGGCCGGCTTGTGCGAGAACGCGCCCTTCAAGACCATGCCCTGGGTGAGCAGGTTCTTGAACGGTTCATCGAAGCTGATGAGCTTGAGATCGCGCATCACCTTGGTCCAGAAGCGCGCGTACAGCAGGTGCAGGATGGCGTGCTCGATGCCGCCGATGTACTGGTCCATCGGCATCCAGTACTGCGAGCCCTCGCCAACCATGGCCTCGCCGTTCTGCGCATCGCAGTAGCGCATGAAGTACCAGGACGAATCCACGAAGGTGTCCATGGTGTCGGTTTCGCGCTTGGCCGGCTTGCCGCAGGTGGGGCAGCCGACGTTCAGGAAGCCGGCATGCTTGTTGAGCGGATTGCCGCTGCCATCGGGGATGCATTCCTCGGGCAGCACCACCGGCAGGTCCTTGGCGGGCACGGGCACCGAGCCACAGTCATCGCAGTGGATGATGGGGATGGGCGTTCCCCAGTAGCGCTGGCGGCTGATGCCCCAGTCGCGCAGGCGCCAGGTGGTCTTCTTCTCGCCCAGGCCCTTGGCACCGACCAGTTCGGCCACCTGGGACACGGCGGCCTTGTGGCCCAGGCCGTCCAAAAATTCAAACCCAGCGCCGGAGTTGACGCAGACGGCCTTGAGCTTGTCGCCATACCACTCTGCCCAGGCGTCCAGGCTGAACGTCGCGCCGTCGACGGCGATGACCTGCTTGATCTCGATGCCGTACTTCTTGGCAAAGGCGAAATCGCGCTCGTCATGGGCGGGCACGCCCATCACCGCGCCATCGCCATAGCTCATCAGCACATAGTTGCCGACCCAGACCTCGACCTGCGCGCCGGTGAGCGGATGGGTGACGACGAGGCCGGTGCGCTGGCCCTTCTTTTCCTGCGTGGCCAGCTCGGCCTCGGTGGTGCCACCGCGCTTGCATTCCTCGATGAAGGCGGCCAGCTCGGGTTGCGACGCCGCGGCGTGGCTGGCGAGCGGATGCTCGGGGGCCACGGCGCAGAAGGTCACGCCCATGATGGTGTCGGCGCGGGTGGTGAAGACGTAGAGCTTGCCGTCCTGGATCAGCGCGCCGTCGGCGCCCTTGATCTCGTGCGGGAAGGCGAAGCGCACGCCCGCGCTCTTGCCGATCCAGTTCTCCTGCATCAGGCGCACGCGCTCGGGCCAGCCGCTCAGATAGCTCTTGTCCTCGGGGTTCGCCACGGCCGAGAGCAGCTCGTCGGCGTACTTGGTGATGTTGAGGTAGTAGCCGGGGATCTCGCGCTTCTCGACCACCGCGCCGGAGCGCCAGCCCTTGCCGTCCACCACCTGCTCATTGGCCAGCACGGTCTGGTCCACCGGGTCCCAGTTGACGACCTGGGTGCGGCGCTCGGCGATGCCGGCCTCCAGCATCTTCAGGAACAGCCACTGGTTCCACTTGTAGTACTCGGGCGTGCAGGTGGCGATTTCGCGCGACCAGTCGATCGCCAGCCCCATGGCCTGCATCTGGCTCTTCATGTAGGCGATGTTCTCGTAGGTCCACTTGGCGGGCGGCACCTTGTTCTTCATCGCGGCGTTCTCGGCCGGCAGGCCGAAGGCGTCCCAGCCCATTGGCATCAGGACGTTGTAGCCCTTCATGCGCAGCTGGCGCGTGAGCATGTCGTTGATCGTGTAGTTGCGCACATGGCCCATGTGCAGCTTGCCGCTGGGGTAGGGCAGCATGGAGCAGGCGTAGAACTTGGGCTTGCTCTGGTCTTCGCCGACGCGGTAGGCGTCACGGGAGTTCCAGTACTGGCGCGCGGCGGCTTCGATCTCGGAGGGGGCGTACTTGTCGTTCATGCGGCAAATTGTACGTGGCGGGTCACGCCGCCCCGCCCACCGCAGCCCCTCAAGGCGCCGACGCTGCGGCCTCGGCCACGAAGGCGATGCGGTTCAGGCCCACGCCCTGCACCCAGCCGATCAGCTCGGCCACCTGGCCATAGGGCACCAGGCGGTCGGCGCGCAGCTGGATCTCGGCCTCGGGCCGTGCCTTGGCCAGCTCGGCAATGCGGGCCTTGAAGGCCTTGGCGTCGAGCTGCTCGTCACCCAGGTGCAGGGCGCCATCGGGGGTGATCGCCACGGCGATGAACTGCGGCGCCTCCGAAGGGCTGGCGGCCTCGCTCTTGGGCAGGTCCAGGCGCAGCGACGAAGACATCAGCGGCGCGGCGATCATGAAGATCACCAGCAGCACCAGCATCACGTCGATCAGGGGCGTCATATTGATCTCGCCCATGGGCTTGGGCTGATCGCGGCGCTCCAGGCGACCGAAGGCCATGCTAGTGGTCCAGCAGCTCGCGCAGGTCGTGCGCAAAGCCTTCCAGCTCGGCCTCGCAGGCACCCACCAGCTTGCCGAAGACGTTGTAGGCCAGCACCGCGGGGATCGCCACGGCCAGGCCGGCGGCGGTCATGATGAGGGCCTCGCCCACCGGGCCGGCGACTTTTTCGATGCTGATATTGCCGGCCGCCGAGATGCTCACGAGCGCGTGGTAGATGCCCCAGACGGTGCCGAACAGGCCCACGAAGGGCGCGGTGCTGCCGATCGAGGCCAGCAGGACCTGGCCCCATTGCAGGCTGCGCAGGGCCTGGTGCAGCGCATCGCGCAGGCGGCGCGTGAGCTGCGATTCGCGCCGGCCGGCGGCCTCCAGGCTCTGGCCCTGGGCGGTGGCCGTGGCCGCGTCCAGCATGGGCAGCAGCAGCAACTCGCGGTCCATGGTCTGCAGGGCGATGCGGCCGGCCTCCAGATCGGCGGCGGCCCAGAAGGCGGGCACGGCGCGCGCCAGGTCGCGACGTGCGCGGCCCAGCACCCAGCTCTTCCAGAGGATCAGCATCCAGGCGCTGACGGACATCAGCAGCAGCAAGAGGGCCACGGCGCGCGTGACCGCGTCACCCTGGGCCCAGAACTCGCTGTAGCTGCTCATCAGCCCAGGCCGAGCACTTCGTCCATGCCAAACAGGCCGGCGCCATGGCTGGCCAGGAAGCGTGCGGCGCGCAGGCTGCCCTGGGCATAGGTGACGCGGCTGGAGGACTTGTGCGTGATCTCGATGCGCTCGCCGGTGCCGGCGAACAGCACGGTGTGGTCGCCCACGATGTCGCCGCCGCGCACGGTGGCAAAGCCGATGGTGGAGGGGTCGCGCTCGCCCGTCACGCCTTCGCGGCCGTAGACGGCGCAGTCCTTCAGATCGCGGCCCAGGGCCGCGGCCACCACCTCGCCCATCTTCAGCGCGGTGCCGCTCGGGGCGTCGACCTTGTGGCGGTGGTGGGCCTCGATGATCTCGATGTCGTAGCCCTCGTTGAGGGCGCGCGCCGCCATGTCCAGCAGCTTCATCACCACGTTCACGCCCACGCTCATATTGGGCGCCATCATGATGCCGATGTGCTGGGCATGGGCGCCGATCTGGGCCTTCTGCGCGGCATCGAAGCCGGTGGTGCCGATCACGGCCTTGACGCCCAGCTCGCGGCACACGGCCAGATGGGCCAGCGTGCCCTCGGGGCGGGTGAAGTCGATCAGCACCTGGGCATTCTTGAGGCCCTCATGCAGATCGGCGCTGATGCTGACGCCGCTCGTGCGGCCCAGAAAGGCGGCGGGGTCCTGGCCCAGCGCCGGGCTGCCGGGCAGGTCCAGCGCGCCGGCCAGCTGGCAGTCGGGGGCATTGACCACCGCTTCGATCAGCATGCGCCCCATGCGGCCGGAGGCGCCGGCCACTGCGATGCGCAGCGGCTCGCTCACGAGCGCGGCTCCAGCGGCGGGTAGGCGCGCACGGCACCCATGGGTTCGACGGCGGCGGCCTCGGGGCGCACCGGCTTGGGCAGTGCCTGGCGCTCGGCCTCGCTCAGCTCCAGCTTGGGCGCGGGGCCGCTGGGCTTGAAGGTGTTGATCGAGGCGATGAACTCTTTCTCGGTGGGCAGGTCGTCCGGCGCCGCGATGGACTTGAGCTTGTCGCCGTCAAACAGGGCCACCACCTGGCGGCTCTGCGACACCACGCCCTGGCGGCGGATGGTGAATACATAGTCCCAGCGCTCGCCGTGGAAGAGGTCGGTCAGCAGGGGCGAGCCCAGCAGGTCGCGCACCTGGGCGCGGCTCATGCCCGGCTTGACGCGCTCCAGCTGTTCCTTGGTCAGCACATTGCCCTGCACGATCTCGACGCGATAGGGGCGCATCAGGCCCAGCACCTTGTCGCCGCTGACCGAGAAGGTCTCGGAGCTCGGCAGGGTGGGTAGGTAGGAGCAGGCACCCAACACCGGCAGCAGGGCCAGCACAGCGAGCGGTGCGCGGGCCGCACCTGCAAAACGAGTCAACAGTGGCATGTCTTCAGGGCTCTCGGGGGATGCCTTTAGGGGCTTGGGGCTCGGCCGGGGGCTGAGCTGGCTATGATCGGCGCATTCTAGCGGCAGGCCCATGGAGGGTTTGCCGGCCCAAGTCTGACATGAACCGCACCGACGAGATCAAGAACAGCGGCCTCAAGGCAACGCTGCCGCGCATCAAGATTCTGGAGATCTTCCAGAAGACTTCGCAGCGCCATATGACGGCCGAGGACGTCTACAAGGCCCTGCTGGTGGAGGATGCCGACATCGGGCTGGCGACGGTCTATCGCGTGCTGACCCAGTTCGAGCAGGCCGGCCTGGTGTCGCGCAACCATTTCGAGACCGGCAAGGCGGTGTTCGAGCTCAACCAGGGCCATCACCACGACCATCTGGTCTGCATGACCTGCGGTCGCGTGGAGGAGTTCTACGACGAGCAGATCGAGGCCCGCCAGCATGCCATCGCCAAGGAGCGGGGCTTCGAGCTGCAGGAGCATTCGCTGGCCCTGTATGCGGCCTGCGTGAAGAAGGACTGCCCGCACAAGGAGCGCTGAAGATCGGCGCGCGCCGCTAGCTGTCGTCGCTGAGGCCCTTTTCAATCGCGCGCTGGTGGCGCTCGACGAACTCGCGGTAGGTATCGATGCCGCGCAGCTGCAGGATGGTGTTGCGCACCGCGGCCTCCACCAGCACCGCCAGGTTGCGGCCGGCGTCCACCGCGATGATGACCTTGCGCACCGGCATTCCCAGCACCTCTTCGTACAGGGGCTCATAGGGCAGGCGCTCGAAGTCGCGCTCCATGGTCTCCTTGCGCACCAGGTGCACGATCAGCTTGAGCCGCATCTTGCGGCGCACCGCGGTTTCGCCAAAGATGGCCTTGATGTCCAGCAGGCCGATGCCGCGCACCTCCAGCAGGTTCAGCAGCAGCTCGGGGCAGCGGCCCTCGATGGCGGTCTGGGCGATGCGGTAGAAGTCCACCGCGTCATCGGCCACCAGGCCGTGACCGCGCGAGATCAGTTCCAGGCCCAGCTCGCTCTTGCCCAGGCCGGATTCACCGGTGAGCAGCACGCCCAGGCCCAGGATGTCCATGAAGACACCGTGGCGCGTGGTGCGGTTGGCGCAGATCTGGGCCAGATAGGTGCGCACCACGTCGATCGCGTGGCCGGCCGATTCCTGCGTGACGAAGAGCGGGATGTCGGCGCGGTCGCACATCGCCACCAGGCGGTCCGGCGGGCTTTCGCCATCGGCCACGATGATCACCGGCGGCTCCAGCGTGACGATGCGCGAGATGCGGCGATCCAGCACCTCGCCCGAGGCCTGGCTCAGATAGGCCACCTCGCGACGACCGACGATCTGCACCCGGTAGGGGTGGATGTAGTTGAGGTAGCCGACCAGATCGGCGGCGGACTGCGCGTCACGCACCGCGGTGTCATCGAAGCGGCGCTCCGGATGCGCGTGGCCGGCGATCCACTCCCAGCGCAGGGTTTCGCGGTGCTCTTCAAAGAGCCGGTCGGCACTGATCGAGGTGGGTTTCACTAAGCCTGGACTCTAGCGCGGGTTCAGGCCACGGACTTGAGTGGTTCCCAGTCGGCGATCAGCCGGTGCACGGCGGCGGCGTCCGGCTCGGTCTTGAGCTTTTCGCGCAGGTCGCGGTCCGACAGCATCTCGGCGATCTCGGAGAGGATCTCCAGATGGCGCTGGGTGGCCGCCTCGGGCACCAGCAGGAAGATCAGCAGGCTGACGGGCTCGTCGTCGGGGGCATCGAAGCCGATCGCCTGCTGCACGCGCAGCACCGCGGCGAGCGGGTTCTTCAGGCCCTTGATGCGGCCGTGCGGGATGGCCACGCCATGGCCCAGGCCGGTGGAGCCCAGGCGCTCACGGGCGAACAGGTTGTCCGTCACCGAGGCGCGGGAAATCGAATGGTTGTTCTCGAACAGCAGGCCGGCGTGCTCGAACACGCGTTTCTTGCTGGATGCGTCCACATTCACCAGCACATTGCCGGCAGGGAGGATGGCTGCGAGACGGTTCATCAGGTCACAGCGCCGATTACGGCTGGATAGGCCTTGGGCGGGACGCTTGTTCGGTAGCTAGGCTGCGGATTATAGAAATTGCCCGGGCCTGGTGGGGCCCTGCAATCGCCGGGGGTGCAGTATTCACGGAACTTGCGGCACTGCAGCAACATCCGGGTACGCAGGGCGAATTGTGCCTTGTAAACAAAAAGGCGACCGATGCGGTCGCCTTCGTTGCTTGCCCAAGGGCTCAAGGGGCCGGCACGTCCAGCCGCTTGGCGGAGGCGTGGTGGTGGTCCTGAACCTTTTCCTTGTAGCGTCCGACCTGACGGTCTAGCTTGTCCATCAACTGATCAATCGCGGCGTAGAGATCCTCGTTGGCCTGTTCGACAAAGATGTCGCGTCCCTTCACATGGACGGTGACTTCGGCCTTCTGTCTGCGTTCCTTTTCCTTTTGCTTCTCCACGGTGAGCAGGACGTTGATGTCAACAACCTGGTCAAAGTGGCGGGTCACCCGGTCTAGCTTGGTGAGCACGTACTCACGCAAAGCTGGTGTCACTTCAAGATGGTGGCCGCTGATAGTCAGGTTCATAAAGCCTCCTTTCACAAGGGCTTGGTCGGAAAGACGGGAAAGCGGATCAATCAAAGAGCAGGGGATAGGGGGGAGGATGTCGGGTAGCGGATAAGGAGGGAGTGGGGAACTTGTCGAATTCAGTGTGCTCCTGAAGCCTGATCGTGACAAGCGTTTTAAACCAGGGTTTGTGGTCATTTGAAAGTCCAATTCCGCGCCTTCCCCGACTTGTGACGAAATGCGCACAGGCCTCAGATGCGCCTGTTGATGCGGGTTTCAAGCCCTGCGGCGTTTTTGCTTGGAGGCCCCTGCCGCGATGTGATAATGCGCGCTTCCCATCTCTGGAGCCTTACTTGGACAGCGACCACCCTCGGTGACCGTCCACTCCAGTGCCAAACGCAGCGGCCTGCGCATCTGAATGCGGGCCGCGCCGCTTGTCCGGAGTGAGACGGGTTCCGAACTTTTGACCCTCATCCGGACGAGCCTCGGGCGCCCTGCGCCCGCATCAACACCAGGCCCGTCCCCCTGCGCCAGGCGCCATCAGCGCCATACGCTGGAGACTGCATGCTGAACGTGTTCACGCTGGACAACGGCCGCCTCAAGGGCGGGCTGTTCCAGGAAGAAATCGAAACCGCCGAAGACCTGGCCCTGAGCCGGCCGATCTGGGTCGACCTGGAAAGCCCGACCCAGGAAGAAAAGGGCTGGATACGCGATCGCTTCGGGCTCACCATCCCCGAGGACATCGTCGACGAAGACCTGGAGGAGTCGGCGCGCTTCTACGAGGAAGACAACGGCGAGCTGCACATCCGCTCCGACTTCCTGATCGACGACGACGAGTCGGCGCGCAATGTGCGCGTGGCCTTCATCCTCTACAACAACGTGCTGTTCTCGGTGCACAACGAGGACCTGCCGGTGTTCCGCCTCCTGCGCCTGCGGGCGCGCCGCATCCCGGCCCTGATCGAGGATGCCAAGGATGTGCTGCTCAAGCTCTACGACGCCGACGCCGAGTACTCGGCCGATGTGCTGGAAGGCATCTACGACAACCTCGAGAAGGTCAGTGCGCGCGTGCTGAAGAAGGACGTCAACGACACCGAGGCCGGCGAGGTGCTGGCGGCGATCGCGCGCGAGGAAGACTTGAACGGCCGCATCCGCCGCAATGTGATGGACACGCGCCGCGCGGTCAGCTTCATGATGCGCAGCCGCATGCTCAATGCCGAGCAGTTCGAGGAGTCGCGCCAGATCCTGCGCGACATCGACTCGCTGGACTCGCACACCGCCTTCCTGTTCGACAAGATCAACTTCCTGATGGATGCGACCGTCGGTTTCATCAACATCAACCAGAACAAGATCATCAAGATCTTCTCGGTGGCCAGCGTGGCGCTGCTGCCGCCGACGCTGATCGCCAGCATCTACGGCATGAACTTCAAGCACATGCCCGAGCTGGAATGGGAATGGGGCTATCCCTTCGCGCTGTTGCTGATGGTTGCGACGGTGGCCGCGCCCTTTGTGTACTTCCGCCGCAAGGGCTGGCTGCGCTGATCAGGCGCGCAGCCGGCGCTTGATCAGGCGCGCAGCCGGCGCTTGATCAGGCGCAGCAGCGTGCCCAGCAGCGGCACTTGCTCGTAGAGCTGCTCGGCGGCGTCCCAGTAATCGCGGTGGTAGGCCACGCGGCCGTCGGGGGCGAAGCGCAGATGGCTGCTGCCATGGATGCGGCGCTCCTGGGTCTCGCCCTTGAGCCGGAACAGGAAGTCCCAGCTGATGAAACCCTGGGAGCCCTGCGTGATCGCATCCAGCACCACGAAGCGGGGCGAGGCCAGGGTCTCGAACATATGGGCGAATACGCGCTCGATGCCGGCCAGACCCTGCACCTCGTTGAACGGGTCCTTGAAGAAGGCCTGCTCCGTGTAGCGCTCGTCCAGGCGCGCCAAATCGGCGGTGCCGAGCTGCTCGAAATAGGCGATCAATGCCGCCATGCGCTTGTCGGGGTGTCGTGGGGCTGTGGTCATGACTGGGAAGGCGAGGTCGCGCGCCGCACGAGCCGGAAGTACAGGCCATAGGGCAGCATGCGCATGAGCTTGAGCCAGAGCGTGAAACGCTTGGGGAAATGGATCTCGAAGGCGCCGCGCGCCCAGCCGCGCAGCATCGCCTGGGCGGCCTGCTCGGGGCTGAGCAGCGCTGGCATGTGGAAGTCGTTGCGCGCCGTCAACGGCGTGGCCACGAAGCCTGGATGCACCACCGACACCCCCAGCCGCAGCGGCTGCAGATCCAGGTAGAGCACCTCGGCCAGATGGGTCAGCGCGGCCTTGCTGGGCCCGTAGGCCATCGACCTCGGCAGGCCGCGGTAGCCGGCCACACTCGACACCAGGCTGAGGTGCCCGCCCCGGCCCTGGTGCGATTGCAGGGCCAGCTGCGGCAGCAGCACCGCCAGCAGATTCAGCGCGCCGACGTAGTTGATGTCCAGGTGGCGCTGGGCCTCGGCGAGTGAGAACTGCGCCGCGCCCATGGCCTGGTAATGGCCGGCGCAGTAGACGCACAGGTCGATGCGCCCGTGCTGGCGCAGGATCTGGCGCAGCGCCTGCGGCAGGGCGCCGGGGTCCAGCACATCCAGCGGCAGGGCCAGGCTGCCGGGATGCGCACGCGCGAAGTCCTGCAGGCGCGCCGCCTGGCGCGCCGACACGCAGACGCGCGCGCCGCGCGCATGCAGCGCGGTGGCGAGCGCCTGGCCGATGCCGCTGGACGCGCCGACCAGCCAGACCACCTTGCCCTCCCAGTCCTGCAGCTTGGGGTTGAGCGCCATGTTCAGAGCTTCCGGAACGACAGTGTGACCTCGCCCAGCCGGATGCCGAACTTGCTCATCTGCGCCTTGTTGAGCATGACCTTGTCGTCCAGCAGGTACATCCAGTCGTCGAAGCCCACCTCGATGACCTTGCCGTCCACCGGCAGCTTCAGCGTGTAGCTCCAGCGCAGCGCATTGCCCGCCGACATGCCCTGCGCCTCGCCCAGCACGTCGGCGGCACGGCCGCTCCAGCGGCCGTCACCCAGGCGCTTGAGCTGCCAGACGCGGCGCTCCCTGGCGCCATCGCTGTACTCGAAGTCCTCTTCCAGCACGCCCTCGTCGCCCTGCCAGCGCCCCAGCAGCCGGACGATGAAACGGCGCTGCACCTTGCCGGCACGGTCAGTGAAGATGCCATGCGCGAGCAGCGGGCCGTCGAAATAGCTGCGCAGGTCCAGCGCCGGGGCCTCGCGCGCGTAGTCGGCCGGCTCGGGGGCAGTGGCGCAGCCCGCCAGGGCCAGGGCGCTCAGCAGCAGGGTGCGACGGGTGAGAGCTGTCATCGGGCTTCCTTCAGCCGCAGCGCACCTGGCTCGCGGCGTATCCACAGCAGATAGAGCAAGGCCGCGGCAGCGGCCTTGAGCAGGCAGGGCAGGGCGCCATAGGCCAGCGTCAGGGCTTGCAATGCCTGGGGCTCGCGCTGCCCCGGCGCGTAGCCCAGCGCGCCCAGCAGCGGCAGCGCCAGCCCGGCGGCCAGCGCCAGATTGAGCTTGTTGCAGAGGTTCCACCAGCCGAAGAAGACACCCTCGGCCCGGCCGCTCAGCCCGGCCGCCTGCAGCACGCGCGCGAGCATGGCGGCGGGGATGCTCAGGTCGGCGCCCAAGGCAAGACCTGACCCCAGGCAGACCAGGGTGAAACCCGCCACCGCGCCGCTCGGCAGGCTGGCCGCCCAGGCAAAGCAGGCCAGCGCCAGCAGCATCGCCATCAGCCAGCTGCGCGCCTGGCCGAAGCGCGCCACGGCGCGCAGCCAGAGCGGCATCGACAGCGCCGCGGCGGCGAAATAGCTGCCCAGGTAGAGACCCTCGGCCTGCGGCGTCTGCAGGCGGTCGCGCACGAAGAACAGCAGCAGCGTGGCCGGGATGGCGGCGGCCACGCCGTTCAGCAGGAACACCGGCAGCAGGCGCCGAAAGCCCGGCACGCGCCAGGCCAGCCAGGGGGCCGGGCGCGGCGCGGCGGCCGGACCGGGCCGCGCCCGGGGTGCGCCCCACAGACCCAGCAGCGCCAGGGCCAGTGCCAGGGGCAGCAGCAGGCTGGTGGCGCCGATGCCGGCCAGGCCGGGCAGCACCGAGGCGCAGATCACGCCGGCCAGGGCCAGCCCTTCGCGCCAAGCCGCGATGCGCGTCTGCTGCACGGCGCTGCCGCCCAGGCTGGCGCCCCAGGCCTGGTGCATCACACTGAGCAGGCTGTAGGCCAGGTAGGCCGCCATCAGCATCAGCGCGCACCAGGCCAGCAGGCCCGTCGGGCCCCAGGCGGGCGGGTGGAACAGGGCGGCAAAGGCCGCGGCCAGCAGCAGCGCGGCCAGGCTCAGCAGCGCGAACAGCGGGCGCGGGCCGCGCCGCAGCCAGCGGTCGCAGGCCAGGCCGATGAAGGGGTCGGCCAGGGCATCGAGCGCGCGCGACACCAGCAGCAGCAGCCCCAGCGTCGCCAGCGGCACGCCGTACTGCTGCGCATAGTGCGCCGGCAGGTTCACATACAGCGGCAGCGCCACGAAGGCGAGCGGAAAGCCCAGCGCGCCATAGCGCAGGCCGGCCAGCGCGCCGAGTTCAGCCGCCGTCATGCCGGCCCTCCAGCAGGGTATTGCGCAGGCCGGGCTCGGAGCTGCGCTCCGACAGCCAGATGCCGAAGAACAGCCGCGCGAACTCGGGCTCGGCGATCAGTCGGCCGCGCCGGCCGTTGACGAAGAACTGGGCTCCCTGCGCCGGCAGCAGCTGCCCGCTGAGGCGGTCGCCCGCCTGCACGTCCGGAAAACTCTGCTGCATCTCGGCCAGCCAGCGTTGCGCCGCGGCGTCGGCAATCTCGGCCTGGCGGCGCATCTCCTGCAGCGAGCGCTTGGCAATCTCGGCGCCGCGCAGGCTGCGCGCGTATTCCAGCTCCAGCGCCAGCGGCTGCTCGGGCCAGTTGCGCGCATCGACGCGCTCCCTGACCCACAGCCGGATGTCGTAGATGGCCAGGCCGAAAAAGCGCATGCGCGCCTGACCCTGCAACTGCAGGCCCGCCAGCTCCGGCGGGGCGGGGCGTGCGCGGGCGGCCGGCCAGCACAGCGCGGCGGCCAGGCTCAGCAGGGCGCGGCGCCGCGGCATCGCGGCCTCAATCCCGCCGCAGCGTGAACTGCATGACATCGGTATTGCCGGCCGCGAAGGCGGCCTCGCAATAGGCCAGGTAGAACTCCCACAGCCGCATGAAGCGGGTGTCGAAGCCCTGCTCGCGCACCGTCGCCTCCTGGGCCAGGAAGGCCTCGCGCCAGCGCTTCAGCGTCTCGGCATAGTCGAGCCCGAAGGCCAACTCGTTGACCACACGCAGGCCGGCCCTGGCCGCATGGGCGCGGAACTGGCTGGGGCTGGGCAGCATGCCGCCGGGGAAGATGTATTGCTGGATGAAGTCGCTGGAGCGCGTGTAGCGCTCGAACAGATCGTCGCGGATGGTGATGCTCTGGATGCAGGCGCGACCGCCGGGCTTGAGCTTGTCGCGCAGGGTCTGGAAGTAGCCATCCCAGTACTGCCGGCCCACCGCCTCGAACATCTCGATCGAGACGATGGCGTCGAAGGGGGCGTCAGCGATGTCGCGGTAGTCCTGGAAGCGCAGCTCGGCGCGCTCGGCCAGGCCGGCGCCTTGCAGGCGCTGCTGCGCCCAGGCAAGTTGCTCGCTCGACAGCGTCACCCCGGTGAGCCGCGCGCCGAAGTCGCGCGTGGCGGTCTCGGCCACGGCGCCCCAGCCGCAGCCGATCTCGAGCACGCGCTGGCCCGGCTGCAGCTCGCATTCGCGCAGGGCGCGCCGCATCTTGGCCTGTTGCGCCTGCGCCAGGGGCTGGCGGCGGTCGCCGTCAAACCAGGCGCTCGAGTAGTTCATGCTCGGGTCCAGCCAGAGCTTGTAGAAATTGTTGCCGAGGTCGTAATGCGCGTGGATGTTCTTGCGGCTGCCCTCGCGGCTGTTGCGGTTGAGCCAATGCCTGATGCGGTAGGCCAGCGCGCCCCACCAGCGGCCGTAGACCACGCGCTCCAGCGCCTCGCGGTTGCGCACCAGCAGCTCCAGCAGGGCGCAGAGGTCGGGCGTGCTCCAGTCGCCCGCCACATAGCTTTCCGCAAAGCCGATGTCGCCGGCGCGCAGGGCGGCGGCGCAGACCTCCCAGGACTTGATGCGCAGCGCCGCCCGCGGCCCCTCATGCCGGCCGAAATGCAGCTGGCTGCCGTCGGGCAGCTGCACGTCCAGGCTGCCATGCTGGAGCAGGCTGAGCAGGCGGAATACCCGGCGCGCGGCGCCGGGGGCGCTCTCCGGCAGGCCGAAGCGGTTGGTGCAGGTGGTCGAGTTCATCGTGGTGGCGGTTTCTGGCGAGGCCGTCAGCGGGTCAGGAATCGGGGCGGCTCGGCCGGCTTGCGGAAGAAGGGCACACGCTTGAGCCAGAGCCTGATCGCCTGCCAGTGAATGCGCGCCATCACGGCGGCGCTCAGCCAGGGCATGGCAAGAAAGGCGGCGCGGGCGCTGCGCTCGCTGAGCGGCTGCAGCTCACCGCTGACGCTGGTCTCCAGCAGCGCGCCGGCCTCGTCGTGGTGATCGATGCGCGCCACGGTGCGCGCGCGCCCGGCCTGCCAGGCATGCATGAAGAGGAAGCGGTAATGTCCGCCGACGCGGCAGAAGGGCGAGACATGGAAGACCTTGTGGGCACGCAACTCACGCCCAAGGCCCAGTTGCTCGCCCTGCAGCAGATAGCAGTGGCGTTCACCGAAGGTGTTGTTGACCTCCACCACGATGGCGGCCAACTCACCGTCGGCGCGCTCGCAGTACCAGAAGCTCACCGGCTTGAAGGCATAGCCCAGCACGCGCGGCAGGCAGTGCAGCCAGACCTCGCCGGTGGCGTCGTCGATGCCCTCGCGCGCCAGCAGCGCATCCAGCCAGTGCAGGCAGTCGGGCCCGCCGTCGCCATGGTCGGCGTCGTGAAAGCTCAGCCAGCCGAAGCCGTTGCGATGCAGGGCCGCGCAGGGATGTTCGCGCAGGCGCCGCAGCGGCAGCATCAGGAAGTAGCTGGCATAGCTGAAATGGTGCCGGGCCGGGCGCAGGCGCGTGTGGCGCACCCGGCCCATGCCCAGCAGCGCCTGCTGCGGCCAGGCGCTGCTGCTCACGGCGTGGCTCCGGCCGGGGCGCGCGCGGCCCAATGTTCCAGCATGCGCTTGGCCACGCCCAGGCCCGACAGCAGACCATCCTCGTGAAAGCCATAGCGTGTCCAGGCGCCGCAGTACCAGAGATGATCGCGGCCCTGGATCTCGTGCAGGCGCTCCTGGGCACGCACGGCGGGCAGGTCGAACACCGGATGCGCGTAGTCGAACTCGCCCAGCACCTGCGCGGCATCCGGCTCGCGCACCGGGTTCAGCGACACCAGCACCGGCCGCTGCCAGGGCAGAGGCTGCAGCCGGTTGAGCAGGTAATGCAGGCAGACCGCCTGGTCTTCGCGCCCGCGCCGGAGCTGGCCAGCGCTGCCGCCATGTTCGTAGTTCCAGGCCGCCCAGGCGCGCCGGCGCTGCGGCAGCAGGCCCGCGTCGGTATGCAGCACGGCGCGGTTGCGGTGGTAGCCGATGCTGCCGAGGATCTGGCGCTCCTGCAGGCTGGCGTTGCCGAGCAGGGCCAGCGACTGGTCGCTGTGACCGGCCAGCACCACCTCATCGAATAGCTCGGTGCCGGCGCCGCTGTGCACCCTGAGCTGCGTGCCGCAACGCTCCACCGCATGGACGGCGCAGTTCAGGCGCTTGTGCCGGATCTGCGGCAGCAGCTTGTCCACGTAGTGGCGTGCGCCGCCGCGCACCGTGAACCACTGCGGCCGCTGCGTCACCTGCAGCAGCCCATGGTTGTGGCAGAAGCGGATCAGCGTGCGGATCGGGAACTGCAGCATCTGCGCGGTCGGGCATGACCAGATGCAGGCCACCATGGGCAGCAGATACCAGCGCCGGAAGGCCTCGCCGAAGCGCTGCTCGCCGAGGAAGTCGCCGATCGATTGCGACAGTGCGGCTTCGCTGCCGCGCTCGGCCAGTGCGGTGCAGAGGCGGTTGAAGCGCAGCAGATCCTGCAACATGCCCCAGAACGCGGGGCGCAGCAGATTGCGACGCTGGGCGAACACGCTGTTGAGGTTGGAGCCGCTCCATTCGAGGGCCAGCTCGGGCAGTTGGACCGAGAAGGACATGTCGCTGGCCGCGACCTCCACCCCCAGCTGCGCGAACAACTGGATCAGCAGCGGGTAGGTGCGTTCGTTGAAGACCAGGAAGCCGGTGTCGACGCCGTGCCGCTGCCCTTGCAGCGTGATGTCGACGGTGTGCGTGTGACCACCGAAATAGTCCCCGGCCTCGAACAGCGTGACGTCGGCGTGGCGGCTGAGCGCCCAGGCGGCCGAAAGACCCGCAATGCCGGAACCGACCACCGCCACGCGCGGGCCGTCAGGGCTGGCGCCGCCACCGGGGGGAAGCGCATGCAGGCCGGCCAGGAACTCGCTCAGCCCGCGTGCATGATCGGCGGCGCCCGAGGCCTGGCGCAAAAGCAAAGGGCTTCCGCACGAGGCGGAAGCCCTGGACATAAAAGTAGCCGCAAGACGCCCCGGAGCTAACGAGGGAGGGAGGGAGGAGGAGGAGAAAGGCTCCGGGATTACAGCCCCATTGACGGGGAGATCTTGCGACTGAAAGTTGGTGGAAACTTTACCTGTTTGTTGCGGGCTTGTGCTCAAAGCCGAGACGTCTGCCACGGTATCGGCAGCCGCACTCAAGGGCTTGACCACTGTGTACTGCGTCCGCCCACGCTTGGCGCTGGCCGGGCCGGATTTGTCCCAGCTAGCGGGGACAATGGTCAGCAGATGAGCAACAGTATGGGTCATGAAGTTAACGCCTGGCTGACGCGGCTTGCCGCCCGGTGAGTCGGCATGGGTGCGCTGGTATTGGGCCGGCTTTGAACATTGTTTGTCCTAGTCAAATCGATGTCGCGTCGCTATATTAGGGCATATCAAACGGAATGTCATATGTTTGTCCAGGACAAAATTGCAAATAAATGGCTGGTGGACGGAACGCGTCGTGGCTGAATCCGCGTCCGCCGGGATGCCGGGCATTGCCGCCGTCGAGCGCGAGACCGGGCTCAGCAAGGACACCTTGCGCATCTGGGAGCGCCGCTATGGCTTTCCGGCGCCGCTGCGCGATGCGCAGGACGAGCGCATCTATCCACCCGAGCAGGTCGAGAAGCTGCGCCTGCTGAAGCGCCTGCTCGATGCCGGCCATCGGCCCGGGCGCGTCGTGCCCGCCGATCGGGAGGTGTTGCAGGCCTTGCTGGCGGAGGCGATGCAGCGGCGCAGCAGCTTGCAGGCCAAGCAGGGCCACCTGCCTGCCGAGACGCTCGCGCCTTATCTGGACTTGCTGCAGTCGCATCGGGTGGAAGACTTGCGCCGCCTGCTGGCCCAGGCCATCGTGCGCATGGGCCTGGGCGCGGCGGTGCTGGAGTTGATCGCTCCCTTGACGACGCAGGTGGGCGAGCTCTGGATGCAGGGCGAGCTGGCGGTGTTCGAAGAGCACATCTACTCGGAATGCCTGCAGCAGGTGCTGCGCCAGGCTATCCATGCGGTGCCGCGCCAGGCCCTGAGTGAACGGCCGCGCGTGCTGCTCAGCACCCTGCCCGGCGAGGCCCATGGCCTGGGCCTGTTGATGGCCGAGGCGATGCTGACGATCGAGGGCTGCCAATGCCTCTCGCTGGGCGTGCAGACGCCGCTGGCCGACATCCCGCTGGCGGCGCGCGCCCATGCCGCCGACATCGTGGCGCTGAGCTTCAGCAATGTGCTGCCCGCTGGCGCGGTGCACGAGGGCCTGCAGCAGTTGCGCGCCCTGCTGCCGCCCGCAGTGGCGCTATGGGCCGGCGGCAGTGGCAGTGCCCTGCAGCGCAGCGCGGTCGGCGGCGTGCAGCGCGTCGCGCAGCTGGGCGAGGTGGCCGCCGCGGTGCAGCGCTGGCGCGCCGACCCCGCCTGAGCGAGGCCCTGCCGGCCGTCCGGCCACGCGTGCGTTGTCACGGCAGACGCATAGAATTTGCTGCCTTAGCGAGGACTCGTCATGCTTTACCCCGAACTCTTCAAGCAACTCGAAGCCGTGCGCTGGAACATGGACACGGACATCCCCTGGGACAAGTTCGATGCCAGCCGGCTCACCGAGGACCAGGCCCGCACCATCAAGATGAATGCCATCACCGAGTGGTCGGCGCTGCCGGCCACCGAGATGTTTCTGCGCGACAACCGCGACGACAGCGACTTCTCGGCCTTCATGAGCGTGTGGTTCTTCGAGGAGCAGAAGCATTCGCTGGTGCTGATGGAATACCTGCGCCGCTTCCGCCCCGACCTCGTGCCCACCGAGCAGGAGCTGCACGAGGTGCGCTTCGATTTCGATCCCGCGCCGGCGCTGGAAACGCTGATGCTGCATTTCTGCGGCGAGATCCGCCTGAACCACTGGTATCGGCGCGCGTCGGAATGGCATACCGAACCCGTCATCAAGGCGATCTACGAGACCCTGGCGCGCGATGAGGCGCGCCACGGCGGCGCCTATCTGCGCTACATGAAGCGCGCCATGCAGAAGTTCGGCGACGAGGCCAAGGCGGCCTTTGCCAAGGTGGGGGTGCTGATGGCCAGCGCGCGCCGCACCGCCCAGGCCCTGCATCCCACCAATCTGCATGTGAACGCCAAGCTGTTCCCGCGCGACACCATCCAGAGCCGCCTGCCCGACCCCGAGTGGCTGGAGAAGTGGCTGGACACGCAGATCCAGTTCGACGCGGTGTGGGAGAACAAGGTGGTGGAGCGCATCCTCCACAACATGAGCCTGCTGATGGATCGCAGCTTCGCGAGCGTGCAGGAGCTGAACCGCTTCCGCAAGGAGATGGCCGCACGCGTCGCCGCGGCCACCGGGGTGGCGGTGCCGCTCGCATCAAGCTGAAGCGCCGGCCCCTGCCTCCAATGAAAAGAGCCCGCTGACGCGGGCTCTTGGCATTCGGCCTGGTGCCGTGCTCAGTGGGCGTTGCGGCGATGCAGGATCAGCAGGCCGAAGCAGGCTGCCGCCACCACCAGGCCACCGATCAGGTGCGGCGAGGCGAGGTTGGCGATGGCCGTCAAGCCATCCTGCAAGGCCCAGCTGCTGATCTGGGAGATGAACTGGGTCACGCCCTCGCCCTTCTCCTCGATCTGCTGCAACTGGTGCTTGGCATCGAAGAACGCGCGACCGGCGCCTTCACTTTGCGCCTTCAGCAGGTTCCAGACGATGCGGTTGTCGTAGACCTTGTCGAGCACATTGCCGACGATGATGGTGGCGGCGATCAGCACCGGTGCACCCCAGCGCTTCAGCCAGGCGGAGGCCGCCATGACGGCCAGCACCAGGGGAGCGAACCACAAGCTCATCAGCACCACCCCCAGGGCCAGGCGCAGCAGGCCGGCCACACCGGCGGCCAGCAGGGCCAGCCAGGACACCTCGGTGAGGGCCGCCAGACCCGCCACCTTGGTCACCGCCGCCGCAGCCATCAGCAGGCCCAGGCCGGCGCCGACGGCCAGTGCCAGCATCGGGATCAGCACAGCATGCATCAGCAAGGTGGCGCCGATGCTCTCGGTATGGGTACCCGGCAGCGAGAGCCAGAACTCGATGGTGCGGTCCTGCTGGTCGCGGCGCGCCAGGCCGGGCATCTGGAACATATTGATCATCCAGCTGATACCGAACACGCCCAGCGTGGTGCCGGCCAGCGCGAGCAGCGCAATCGCCATCGCTGGCGGGGCGCTGTGGTCCAGCTGGATGGAGCCGAAGGGCATGCCGATCAGCACCAGCAGCGGCGGGATCAACATCACCAGCAGCCAGCCCTTGTGGTGCTGCATCCATTCGCGCTGCAGCAGGGTCATGAAACGTGTGGACATGGTTTTCTCCTCGTTTGTTCTGCTCAGGCCTGGCGGCTTTGCATTTCGGGCTTGCGGGTCAGGGCCATGAACAGGTCCACCAGGCTGGGGCGGAAGCGCTGGCCCAGGGCCTGCAAGTGCACCGGCGGCTCGCCGTCGAACAGCGCCGCGGGCTTGCCCTGCAGGCGGTAGCGCAGCAGCGGATGGGCCGAGGCCACCGCATCGGCGGCGGCGGCATCGTGCGAGAGGGCCACGAAGCGCGAGTCCATCTCCTCCAGGCTGATGTTGAGCACCAGCTTGCCCTCGTCCAGCATCATCACGTCGGACAAGAGGGTCTCGATCTCCTCCACCTGGTGGGTGGAGATGATGACGGTGCGCTCGCCATCGCACCATTCGTCGATCAGCATCTCGTAGAAGCTCTTGCGCGACATCACGTCCAGGCCCAGGGTGGGCTCGTCCAGGATCATCAGCCGCGTGTCGATGGCGGCGATCAGCGCCAGGTGCAGCTGCGTCACCATGCCCTTGGAGAGGTTCTTCACCTTGTCGCCGCTGGCCACGCTGGTGCGCTTGAGCAGGGTGCGGGCGCGTTCGGCCGAGAAGCGCGGCTGCAGCCCGCTCATCAGGGTCAGCAGCTCTTCCACCTTGGCCCAGCGCGGCAGCACCGCCACGTCGGGAATGTAGGAGAGCGAGGTCAGCAGTTCGTTGCGCTGGGCGCGCGGGTCCAGGCCCAGCACGCTGAGTTGGCCCGAGCCGCCGATCAGGCCCACCATGGCCTTCATCAGCGAGGTCTTGCCGGCGCCGTTGTGACCCAGCAGGCCCACCACGCGACCCTTGGGGATCTTGAAGCTGATGTCGTCGACGGCGGTCTTGCGGCCGTAGCGCAGGCTGAAGCCGCTGGCTTCGACGAGGTTGGAGTGGTCCATGTTGTTCATTGTTGTCCCCAGTTCAGATCCGAGGCCGACAGGCCCAGGCGTTGCAGCTTGGCGCGCAGCTGCGGCCATTCCTTTTGCAGGAACTGCTGGCGCTCGCTTTGCAGCAGGCGCTCGCGCGCCCCCTGGCGCACATACATGCCCACGCCGCGGCGGCTCTCGACCAGGCCGTTGTCCACCAGGGCCTGCAGGGCCCGGCTGACGGTGAGCGGATTGATCAGGTAGCGGCTTGCGAGGCTGCGGACCGAGGGCAGGACTTCGCCCTCGGGAGGGGTGCCGTCCAGCAGCTGCGCGGCCAATTGGTCGGCCAGCTGCTGGTAGATCGGCGCGTTGTCGTTCCAGCTTTGCATATCCTTGTCGGGGCGGGACCCCGCGGTGTGTTGCTGATGTAGCACACCATAACAAGAGCGGCCTGGGGGACCCAGGCCGCAGCGACAGTCTGCAGAAAACGGCGGATGAAGCGTCGAGCCCCGCCGCTATCGCGCCATTTGTCGCGCCTACTTGGCGGCGAAGCGGTCCTGGTCGGCCTTGCGGTCGGCCGTCACCTTCTGGGCGGCGGGGCGCTCGCCGATCAGCTTGGCGTAGGACTTCCACTCGACGCCATGGGCGGCCAGCAGGTCCTCGCCCAGCACCGACTTGGTGGCCATCGCCACCAGGGGCAGGCTGACCCAGCCGGCGCAATCGGCCTGGGTGAAGCTGTCGCCGGCCAGATAGGGGCCGAACTTGGCGAGGCGCTTGAAGGCCGGGATGTTCTTGTCCAGCAGCTTCTTCACGCGCTCCTTGTTGGCGTCGCTGCACGTGCCGCCGAAGAAGGCCTGGCCGTAGAGTTCGCGCGCCACCAGCTCCAGGTGCAGCTCCACAAAGGTGATCAGCTCATGCACCTTGGCGCGCGCGAAGGGCTCGGCCGGCAGCAGCGGGTGGGCCGGGTAGGCGGATTCCAGATAGTCCAGGATCACCTGGCTCTCGCACAGCGCGCCCTGCTCGGTGCGGATGAAGGGCACCTTGCCCAGCGGCGAGGCGGCCAGCACGGCCTCGTCCTTGGAATGCGTCATCACCACCTCCTCCTGGAAGGGGATGCCTTTTTCCAGCAGGGCCAGCTTGACCTTGTTGTAGTAGTTCGAGAGCGAGAAGCCGCAGAGTGTGATCGTCATGGTGGGTGTCTCCTTGTGGGGTGGGCGCAGTCTATGCCGAGGCGCGGCGCGCCTTTGCCACCCAGGAGACAGGCCGCTATTTGTTCACCAGCAGGATGCCCAGCGCCAGCCCGATCAGGGCGATGACCAGGCGCAGCGTGATCGCCTCGCCCAGCACCAGCACGCCGGCCAGCAGGCCGAACAGCGGCGTGCTGAGCGTGAAGCTGGCCAGGCGCGTGGCCGGGTAATGGCGCACCAGCCAGAACCACAGCAGGTAGCTGGCAAAGGAGACGATCACCGCCTGGAAGCCGAACCAGCCCAGCAGCCGGGCCGACCAGGCCAGCGGCAGCGGCTCGTGCAGGGCCAGGGCCGCCAGGCTCAGCGCCAGGCCCGAGACCGCCAGCTGGTAGAACAGCGTCTTCTCGGCGCTGGCGCTGGCGAGCCGGCTGCCGCGTATCGCCAGCGTGGTGCCGCCCCATAGCAGCGCGGCCAGCAGGCCCAGCGCATCGCCCAGCCATTGCTGCGGCTGCCCGCCCGCGCTGAAACCCTCGGCAAAGGCGAACGCCACCGCGCCGAAGGCCAGCAGCAGGCCCAGGCCCTGGCGCGGCGTGAGCTTCTCGTGCCGCGAGATGAAGGGCATGCCCAGCGCCACCACAAAGGGCGCGAGGTAGATGAACACCACCATGCGCGAGGCGCTGGTGTACTGCATGCCCCAGAAGATGGCGGCGAACTCGGCTGCGAACAGGCCGCCGGCCAGCAGGCCGCCGCCCAGGCTGCCGTCGCGCTCGAACAGCGCGATGCCGCGCGCCCGCGCCCAGAGCCACACCAGCGCACCGGCGATCAGCGAGCGCAGCCCCGCCTGCCAGAACGGGGTGATCTCGCTCAGCGCCGCCTTGATGGCCACCTGGCCCAGGCCCCAGAGGGCACAGCAGAACAGCACGGAGGCGACGGCAAAGGCGTCGAGATGGGGCTTGCGATCAGACTTCAGCATGGCGCGATGATGCCCGCAGCCGCCGCCAGGCCAGCCACGCCAGGGCGCTGAGCGCACCGGCCAGCGTGCCGCTGAGATGGGCAAAGGGCGCGATCGCGATGTCCCAGCCGGGCAGGGTGCGCAGCGCGGGCCCCAGCGGCTGTTCCAGCCACAGCTTGGCCAGCAGGCCGGCCGCGATGGCCGCCCCCACCAGCCGATCCCGCCCGCGCCGTGCCAGCAGCTCCACCACCGCCACCGCCACGCCCGCGTGCAGCAGGCCCGAGAGCCCGCCGTAATGCAGCAGCGCGGGTTGCATCAGCAGGCCCAGCTGGGTGAGCGGCCAGGCGGCCAGCCAGGCAGGAGTGGCGCGCAGCCGGCCGGCCCGGCCCAGCAGGGCCAGCACCGCGCAGCCGGCCAGATTGGCGAGCAGATGCTGGGCGCTCCAATGCACCAGGGCGGCGCTGAGGGCGCGCCAGGGCTCGTGGGCCCACAGGGCGGGCTGCCAGTCCAGCCACGCGCGCGGCAGCCACCAGGCCAGGCCGGCCAGCGTGGCCAGGCCGGCGCTGAGGGCCGCCCAGGACATCAGCCGAACACGGCCCGCCAGAGCGCCAGCACCGCGTCGCGGTGCGTGGCAATGCCCTGCGCCGCCTGCGCTGCCTCGTCCAGCGCGGTGGACTGTTCGTCCAGGCGTGCCCGGTGCTGCACGCGGCGCAGCTCGCGATAGGCATCGGCGGCGGCCTTGCCAACGCCGGCGGGCAGCAGGCCGGCGGCCTCGGCGCGTTGCAGCAGGGCGATATTGCCGGCGTTGTCCAGCAGCTCGGCATGCTGGCGCGCATGCGCCAGGATCAGGAACTGCAGCGCGAACTCCGCGTCCATCATGCCGCCGGGGCTGTGCTTCACATCGAACAGGCCGGCGCGCACCGGGCGGGCCTGGCGCACCTTCTCGCGCATCGCCTGCACCTCCTGGCGCAGCGCCTGGATGTCGCGCTCGGCCGTCAGCACGGCGCGGCGCACGCCCTCGAAGCGCGCGGCCAGCTCGGGTGCGCCGGCGCAGAAGCGCGCGCGCGTGATGGCCTGGTGCTCCCAGGTCCAGGCGGTGTTGCTGCCGCGGCCGGTCTGGTAGTGCTCGAAACTGGCCAGCGAGGTCACCAGCAGGCCGGAGTTGCCGTTGGGGCGCAGCGCGGTGTCGATGTCGAACAGCTCGCCGGCGGCGGTGCGCAGGGTCAGCCAGGTGATCAGCTTGCGCACGAAGGCGCCGTAGATCTCGGGCGAGTTCTCGTCCGCGTCGTCGAACAGGAACACCACGTCCAGGTCGCCGCCGTAGCCCAGCTCCTTGCCGCCCAGCTTGCCGTAGGCGATCACCGCAAAGCTCGGGGCCGGGCGGTGCGCCTGCTTGAGGCGCGCCCAGGACCAGCTGATCACGCATTGCAGGGTGGCGTCGGCCAGGGCCGAGAGATCGTCGGCCACCTGTTCCACCGTGATATGGCCCTCGACGTCGCGCACCAGGGTGCGGAACACCTCGGCATGGTGGGCGCGGCGCACGCTGTCCAGCAAGGCCTCCTCATCGGCCTCGCCATGCTGGGCCCAGGCATCGTGGCGGGCCTGCAGGTCGGCGATGAAGGTGGTGCCGTCGAAGCGCTCGTGCATCAGCCGGCTGTCGGCCAGTTCGTCGATCACGCCGGGATGCTGCATCAGATAGCGCATCGGCCAGCGCGCCAGGCCCAGCAGGCGCAACAGCCGCGTCTGCACCGCGGGGCGCTCCACCAGCAGGGCCAGATAGCTCTCGCGGCGCAGCAGCGGCTCGACCCAGTCGACGAAGCGCAGCGCGGCGTCCAGCGAGCATGCGCCCTCCTTCACGCCGATGGCGGCGCGGCCCACCAGCTTGGCCAGGCGCAGGCGCGATTCCTCGCGCAGGTTCTGCACGCGCGGCTGCTGGGCCCAGCGGCGCACCGCGGCGGCCAGCTCGGGCGGCAGTTTCTCGAGGAACTCGTCGGCATCCACCGGCAGGGCCGGGCCGCCGCATTGGCCGTTCTTGCAGGCGCCGGGCTTGGGTGCCTGGCCGTCGTGCAGCAAGGCGTCGAATTCGGTGGCCACCAGCTCGCGCACCTCGCACAGGCGGTCCAGCAGCTGGCAGGCCTCGGCGCTGCAGACCATACCCATGGAGCGCGCGATCCACTTCAGGTCATCGTCGCTGTTGTCACCCGACGGCAGGCAATGGGTCTGCTGGTCGTCGAGGAACTGGATGCGGTGCTCGACGCGGCGCAGGAAATCGTAGGCCTCGGCCAGCTTGGCGGCGGTAGCCGGCTTCATCAGCCCGCGCGCTGCCAGCCGGGAGAGCGCCTTGACGGTGGAGCGGGTGCGGATCTCGGGGAACTGGCCGCCGCGCACCACCTGCAGCAGCTGCACGGTGAACTCGATCTCGCGGATGCCACCGCGTGAGAGCTTCACGTCGTTGGAGCGCTCGGGCCGGCCGGCGGCGCGCTTCTGCGCCTCGTCGCGGATCTTGCGGTGCAGCTGCCGCAGGCCTTCGAACACGCCGTAGTCCAGGTAGCGGCGGTAGACGAAGGGCGTGACCAGCGAGCGCAGCGCCACCGCACGCGAGGGCGGCGCGCCCGCCTCGGGCTGGCGCGGCGCCACCACCCGGCTCTTCAGCCAGGCAAAGCGCTCCCATTCGCGCCCCTGCACCAGGAAGTATTCCTCCAGCATCGACAGGCTCACCACCGGCGGGCCCGAGTTGCCATTGGGGCGCAGCGCAAGGTCGACGCGGAACACCTGGCCGTCCTCGGTGACGTCGCCGATCAGCGCATAGAGCTTCTTGGCCACCTGGGTGAAGTATTCGTGCGCCGAGACCGGCTTGGCGCCATCGGTCTCGCCCTCGTCGTCGTAGACATAGATCAGGTCGATGTCGGAGCTGACATTGAGCTCGCGCCCGCCCAGCTTGCCCATGCCCACGACCCAGAACTCGATCACCTCGCCGGCGCTGTTGCGCGGCTGGCCGTGGATGGCGTCCTGCTCGATGCGTGCCTGCGTCAGCGCCGCGCACAGCGTCACCTCGGCCAGCGTGGTCATCGCCTCGGTGATCGCCTTCATCGGCGCGGCCAGCTCGACGTCGTGCACCGCCAGGCGCTCCAGCACCAGATGGCGGGTCACGCGCAGCGCGCTGGCGAGGTTGCGGCCCTCGGCCTGCAGCTGCGCGATCAGCGCCTGCATGGCGGCCCGGTCGGGCAGGCCGGCGGCCAGCAGCGGGAGCTCCTGGTCGTAGCGGCGCCGGATGCGCTGCACGAAGCGGCTGTGCGCGGCCAGCGCCGCCTTGGTTGCAGAGGGTAAAGAATGCTCGTCGACGCTCATGGGGCAGGGTGGCCTGTGCTAGATTCGCTGCGATCCCGGGTACCCCCAGACCTGCCGCTGAGCGTCAGGCCCCCCGAGGGGGTCAAGGAGTCTCGGGAGCGGCCCGTCGACTCCTTGCGAGAGCGATGGGGCACCGGCTTTGCAACTGTCATCGTTTCTCATCCTGTGTGCCGCGCCCGAGAGCGCGTGCCTTCTACATGTCCTTGCTAGCCACCGTCTTCGCCGCCGCCAACCGCCCCGCCCGCTGGGCCCGCCGCTGCGCCAGATGGGCCGTGGCCCTGGTGCTGCTGGCATGGAGCCTGATGCTGCTGGCCTGGCTGGTTTTGCACTGGGCGATTCTGCCGCACATCGATGAATGGCGCCCTGCGCTGGCGCGACAAGCCTCCAAATCGCTGGGGTTGAATCTGCAGATCGGCCAGATCGAGGTGCGCTCGGGGGGCTGGATACCGGCGCTGGAAATGCGCGATGTGCGCCTCATCGACCAGCATGGCCGCGAGGCCCTGCGCCTGCCGCGGGTGGCGGCGGCGCTCTCGGTGCGCTCGCTGCTGGCGCTGGAGCTGCGCTTCGAGCAGCTGCTGATCGATGCCCCCGAGATGGTGGTACGGCGCGACGCCCAGGGCCGCATCTTCGTGGCCGGCCTGAGCGTGGACGAGGCCGAGCGCGCCGAGGCTGGCGGCGATCTGGCCGACTGGTTCTTCGTCCAGCATGAGTTCGTGATCCTGAACGGCCGCGTGCGCTGGATCGACGAGGCGCGCCAGGCGCCGCCGCTGGAGCTCGCGCGCGTGGACCTGGTGCTGCGCAACGGCCTGCGCCGCCACGAGCTGCGCCTCGACGCCACGCCCCCGCCCGCCTGGGGCGAGCGGCTCTCGCTGCGCGGCCAGTTCACCCAGTCGCTGCTCAAGCGCCCCGGCGATCTGCAGCATTGGAGCGGCTCGCTGTTCGCCGACCTGCCGCGTGCCGACGTGCGCGAGCTGCGCCGCTACCTGGACCTGCCCTTCGAGCTCAGCGAGGGCGATGGCGCGCTGCGCGCCTGGCTGGAGATCAAGCAGGGCCAGAGCCAGGCCGCCACCCTCGATCTGGGGCTGCGCGCCGTCAAGCTCAAGCTGGGCAAGCGCATCGAGGCGCTGGAGCTGGCGCAGATCGCCGGCCGACTCTCGATGCAGCGCAATGCGCAAGGCCTCAGCTTTACCGCGCGCCAGCTCGGCTTCGAGGATGGCGAGGGCCTGGTGTGGCCGCGCTCCGATTGGTCGCTCTCGCTGCGCACGCGCCAGGCCTCCCAGGTGCTGGGCGCCGAGCTGGGCGAGCTGCTGGGCGGCGAGCTGACGGCCCAGCAGATGGACCTGGGCCTGGCCGCGCGCATCATGGCGCGCCTGCCGGTGCCGGCGGCCGCGCACCAGCTGGCGCAGGAGATGGCGCCCAGCGGCCGCGTCAGCGCCTTCAGCGCGCGCTGGGAGGGGGCGCCCGAGGCGCCGCAAAGCTACCGCATCAAGGGTGCGCTGGACCAGCTGAGCCTGGCCGCCGGCGTGCCGGCCGACGCGCACGGCGCGGCCCGCCCGGGCCTGGCCGGGGCGCAGCTGCAGTTCGATGCCACCGAGAAGGGCGGCACGGCGCGGCTGGCGATACGCGACGGCATGCTGGACTTTCCCGGCGTGTTCGAGGAGCCGCGCATCCCCCTGCAGACGCTCAGCGCCGGGCTGGACTGGCGCATCGAGGCGCGCAAGGACGGCGGCCCGCCCCAGGTGGAGCTGCGCGTCAGCGAGCTGCGCCTGCAGAACGAGGATCTGAAGGCCGAATTCGAGGCTACCTGGCGCACCGGCGCCAAGCCCGGCAGCGGCCGCGGCGCGCGCCTGCCCGGCAGCCTGGACCTCAGCGGCCGCATCGATCAGGCTCCCGCCCGGCGCGTGGTGCGCTACCTGCCGCTGGTGGTGGGCGAGACTGCGCGCGGCTATGTGCGCGATGCCATCCGCGGCGGCGAGGCGCACCAGGTGCAGGCGCGCGTGCGCGGCGACCTGGCCGATTTCCCCTTCGACGGCCCCCATGGTGTGGGAGGCGCCGGCGCAGGCATCTTCCGCATCAGCAGCCAGGTGAAGGACGTGGAGCTGGCCTATGTGCCCAGCCACGCCGCCACCGAGACCAGCCCCGCCTACAACTCGCCCTGGCCGGTGATGGAGCAGCTCAATGCCGAGCTGATCTTCGAGCGCGGCAGCATGCAGATCCGCAAGGGCCGCGCCAAGGTGCTGGGCTACGAGCTCTTCAACGTGAACGGCGGCATCCCGGATCTGGCGCACCAGGCGCAGCTGGAGATGGACGGCCAGGGCCGCGGCCCCATGGCCGAGCTCTTGCGCTTCATGCGCAGCTCGCCACTCTCGGAATGGACCTCGCATGGCCTGGACGCCGCCAGCGCCAGCGGCAATGCCAGCCTCAAGCTGGGCCTGAAGATCCCGCTGCTGGACGCCAGCAAGTCCAGCGTCAAGGGTCAGGTCTTGCTGGCCGGCAACGAGCTGCGCCTGCGGCCCGACGTGCCGCTGTTTTCCAACACACGCGCGCGCATCGATTTCGACCGCAAGGGCGTGCAGCTGCAGGCCGCCGGCGCACGCGTGCTGGGCGGCGAGGCCCTGTTCGAGGGCGGCAGCCAGGCCGATGGCAGCCTGCGCTTCAGTGCCCAGGGGCAGCTGAGCGCCGAGGCGCTGCGGCGCGCCAGCGAGCTGGGCCTGCCCAGCCGCCTGGCCCAGTTCATGAGCGGCTCGACCGGCTACAAGCTGGAGCTGGGTTTCGTCAGGGGGCAGACCGAGTTCAACCTCGGCAGCTCGCTGCAGGGCCTGGCGCTGGACCTGCCGGCGCCGCTGCGCAAGGAGGCCGACAGCACGCTCAACCTGCGGCTGCAATCGCGGCTCTTGCCGGTGAATGGGAATGAAAGCGCCACGCGCGACGAGCTGCGCCTGGAGCTGGGCAACCAGCTGCAAGCGCATTACCAGCGCGAGCTCGGCGGCGAGAGCGCGCAGGTGCTGCGCGGCGCGCTGAGCGTGCAGGACAACCTGCCGCCGCTGCCGCCCAGCGGCGTGCAGCTGCAGGCCAATCTGGCCAGCTTCGATGCCGACGCCTGGCTCGCCACCGCGCAGCGTCTGCTCGGCCCGGTGAGCCTGGAGAACATGGACAGCGGCTACGCGCCCAGCCAGCTGGCGCTGCGCGCGCAGAGCTTCAAGGCCGCGGGCCGCCAGGTCTCGCGCCTGGTGGCGGGCCTGAGCCGCGCGCCCGAGCAGAACGGCTGGCGCGCCACCATCGATGCCGAACAGCTGAGCGGCTATCTGGAGCTGCGCCAGGCGCGCGTCGGCCAGCCCGGCCGCGTCTACGCCCGCCTAGGCCGGTTGGCCCTGCCCAAGAGCGAGGCCGATTCGGTGCTGCAGCTGCTGGAGAAGCAGCCCAGCAGCGTGCCGGCGCTGGACATCGTGGTGGAGGATTTCGAGCTGCGCGGCAAGAAGCTGGGCCGCCTGGAGATCGATGCCCAGCTGGTGGGGCCGACGCGCGAATGGAAGCTCGCCCGGCTGCAGATCAAGCACCCCGACGCGCTGCTCAATGCCACCGGGCAATGGGTGGCCGAGCCCGGCTCGAACTCAGTTTCCGGTCAGCGCCGCACCCTGCTGGACTGGCAGCTGGACGTCAGCGACGGCGGCAAGCTCCTGCAGGCGCTGGGCCAGGGGCAGATCCTGCGCGGTGGCAAGGGCCGCCTGAACGGCCAGCTCGGCTGGCTGGGCTCGCCGCTGAGCCCCGACTACCCCAGCATGGGCGGCCAGCTGCAGGTGGCGCTGGACGCCGGCCAGTTCCTGCAGGCCGAACCCGGCGTGGGCCGGCTGCTGGGCGTGCTGAGCCTGCAATCGCTGCCGCGCCGCCTGCTGCTCGACTTCCGCGATGTGTTCTCGCAGGGCTTTGCCTTCGACAGCTTTACCGGCGACCTGCGCATCGAGAAGGGCGTGGCCCATACCAGCAATCTGCGCATGGTGGGCCTGCAGGCGGCGGTGCTGATGGAGGGCCAGGCCGATCTGGCCGCCGAGACCCAGGATCTGCGCGTGCTGGTGGTGCCCGAGCTCAACGTGGGCGGCGCTTCGCTGGCTTATGCGGCCATTAATCCGGCGATCGGCCTGGGCACCTTCCTGGCCCAATGGCTGTTGCGCAAGCCCATGGCGGCGGCCGGCACGGAGGAATTCCATGTCACCGGGAACTGGGATGCGCCCAAGGTCGATCGCATCGAGAAGGCCGAGCGCAAGCCCGCCGAGGCGGCGGCATCAGGAGCGGCACCATGAAGCTGGCAGCGATACAGATGGTCTCGGGCCCCGAGGTGGCGGCCAATCTGGCGCGTGCGCGCCATTGGATGGAGGCCGCCCGCGCCCAGGGCGCCGAGCTGGTGGCCCTGCCCGAATATTTCTGCCTGATGGGCACGGCCGACGCCGACAAGTTGGCCATCGCCGAGGCCGATGGCGAGGGCCCGATCCAGGCCATGCTGAGCCAGGCGGCGCGCGAGCTGGGCCTGTGGGTGATCGGCGGCACCCTGCCGATCAGGACCGCGCAGGCCGACAAGGTACGCAATGCCTGCTGCGTCTATGCCCCGGACGGCCACCGCGCGGCACGCTACGACAAGCTGCACCTGTTCTGTTTCGACAATGGCCGCGAGCGCTATGACGAGGGCCGCGTGCTCGAGCCCGGCGACGCGCCGGTGACGCTGCAGGCCGGACCGCTCAAGCTCGGGCTCTCGGTCTGCTACGACCTGCGCTTTCCCGAGCTTTACCGTGCCATGGGCATGGGCGGCCCCTGCGACCTGCTGGCCGTGCCCGCGGCCTTCACCTACACCACCGGCCAGCAGCATTGGGAGCTGCTCTTGCGCGCCCGCGCGGTGGAGAACCTCGCCTATGTGATCGCGCCGGCCCAGGGCGGCACGCATCCCAACGGCCGCCGCACCTGGGGCCACAGCATGATCGTCGACCCCTGGGGCGAGGTGCTCGCCTGCCTGCCTGAGGGCGAGGGCCTGGCCATCGCCGAGTTGGACGCGCCGCGCATGGCCGCCCTGCGCGCCCAGCTGCCGGCCCTGCAACACCGCCGACTTTGATCTAGGAGCACGCCATGCAACGCCGCACATCACTCATGGCCCTGCTGGGGGCAGGTCTTGCACTCGCCGGCTGCGGCACGCCCGCCGACCCCGAGGGCATGCGCCTGAGCGTGGCCGACGGCCTGCAGCTGCGCGGCTGGGTGCCCGAGGCGCTCAAGCAGCAGGTGCAGCTGGGCCAGGTGCTGGGCGGCCAGCCGACCGGCCGCCTCTGGGGTTCCAAGATCGGCGACGAGGCGCTGCGCGTGGCGCTGCAGGAATCGCTCAAGGCCGCCGGCATGCTGGCGCCGCAGCCCCAGGGCGGCCGCTACGAGCTGCGCGCCGCGCTGCTGGCGCTGGAGCAGCCCGCGGTGGCGGTGGGCGACGCCCGCGTGGCGCTGACGATGGCCTATGAACTGCTGGACAAGGCCAGCGGCAACAAGCTCTACCAGCGCGAGCTGCGCAGCGTGCATGTGGCCGAGTTCGGCGACGCCATGCTGGACCAGAACGAGCGCCTGCGCCTGGCCAACGAGGGCGCGCTGCGCAAGAACATCAATGCCGCGCTACGGGAGCTGCTGGAGCTGCGTTACTGAGACGCGCCTGCGCCGGCTGCGGCTGGCCCAGCCAGGCTTGCCGCGTGGTCTGCAGGAGTTGACGGAGGGTTTGGGCCTGGATGCTGTTGCTGCTGCTCATGGCGCCAGTGTCGGCGGGCTTGATGACAGCGTGACGACGACGCGCCAGCCTCAGTCGTGCCGACCGCGCTTGCCGCGCGAGACGCGTCAAGCCCTTCGGCTGGCGTCGGCTGGTCCGCAGGGACCCGCCTCGGTCCAGCCTCAGCGCCTTCCGAACATCATCTGCCTTGCCAGCGCGCGCTTCAGCGGCGGGGCGGCCTGCAGCGCGGCCAGCGCCAGGCCGCGTGCGCCCGGCAGGCCGGGCCAGCGCCAGGCGAAGCTGCGCGCCAGGAAATCGGTGGCGGCGATCATGCTCCAGCGGTCGGGCGCGCGCTGCCATTCCACGCGGCGCAGCGCGCTGTCGATCGTGCCCTCCGCGCGCAGTGCCTGCACCAGCGCATAGGCGTCGCGCAGGCCCAGGTTGAGCCCCTGGCCGGCCACCGGGTGCAGGGTCTGGGCGGCATTGCCGATGCGGATCACGCGGCCCTCCACCAGGGTGCGCTCGGCGTTCAGGCCGAGCGGGAAGCACTTCAGCGCGCCGATGCCGCGCAGCGGCGGCAGGCCCGGCGGCAGCAGGGTGTTGAGCACCGCCAGGCGCTGCGCGTCGCTGAGCGTGCCGATCTCGTCCTCGGCCTGCGGCAGGCACCAGACCAGGGCCGCGCGGCGCTGGCCGGCGCGCTCGGGCAGGGGCAGCAGGGCCAGCGGGCCGTTGCGGGTGAAGCGCTCGTAGGCCACGCCCGGCGGCGCCGCCGGGTCCAGCTCCACCGTGCCGACCCAGGCGTTCTGCGCATAGTCGCGCGCCACCGCCTTGCGGGCCTGCTCGGCAAACACGCCGCCCTCGGCCACCACGGCGAGGTCGAAGCGCTCGGCCAGATGGGCATCGCCGGCGTCGATCTCCACGCCCGAGCCCTCGGGCTTGATGGCCGACACGCCCTGGCCGAAGCGCGCGGACAGGCGCTGCGGCGCGCGCGCGCAGGCTTGCAGCCAGGCGGCCTGCAGCGGCGCCACCAGCTGGCCGTAGCTGAGCACGGCGCCGAGCTGCTCGACGCCCTGCTCGCGCGCGCTGATGCTGACCTCGGGCTGGCCGCCGGCACCGAACAGCCAGGGGTGGCTGAGCGTGGGCGGGGCCTGGCTCACCTGCACCTGCAGGATCGCCTGCGCCTGCGCGGCCTGGCCCGCCTGCCAGGTGCCCAGGCGCTGCAGCAGCTGCACGCTGCCCAGCGAGAGCGCGAGGGTGCGCGGGTCGCCCGAGACATCGCGTTCCAGCGGCCGCGCGTCGAACAGGCTGATGGCCGCCTCCGGCAGCAGCTGGGCGGCCAGCAGGGCCAGGCTCAGGCCGGCCGGCCCGGCGCCCACCACGGCGAGTGACATGCGGGTCGGCGTGCTGGCTTCGGTGGGCATGGTGCGCATAGCGTATGAATTCGGGGTACGCCGGCGGGCTTTGCCGTGCGCCGCCCACTATAGCGGCGGGAGTCCGCTACGCTAGCGGCCTTCCAAGCAGGAGCATCCATATGCAATACCGTCGCCTGGGCCGCAGCGGCCTCAAAGTCTCCGAGCTCTCGCTGGGCTCCTGGGTCACTTATCACAACCAGGTCGACACCAAGGCCGCCACCGAGATGCTGGCGGCCGCCTTCGACGCCGGCGTGAACTTCTTCGACAACGCCGAGGTCTATGCCATGGGCAAGAGCGAGGTGGTGATGGGCGAGGCTTTCAAGGCGCTGAAATGGCCGCGCCTGTCCTACATCGTCTCGACCAAGTTTTTCTGGGGCATCAGCCGCGAGGCCAATACCGTCAATGCCAAGGACACGCTCAACCGCAAGTACCTGATGCAGGCGATCCACGGCTCGCTCGCGCGCCTGGGCCTGGACTTCATCGACCTGGTCTACTGCCACCGCCCCGATCCGCACACGCCGATCGAGGAGACGGTGCGCGCGATGAGCGACATGATCACCCAGGGCAAGGCGCTCTACTGGGGCACCAGCGAATGGTCGGCCGCCGACATCCGCGCCGCCTGGGAGATCGCCGAGCGCCACCACCTGCACAAGCCGGTGATGGAGCAGCCGCAGTACCACCTGTTCCATCGCCAGCGCGTCGAGCAGGAGTACGCGCGCCTGTACGAGGACCTGGGCCTGGGCCTCACCACCTGGAGCCCGCTGGCCTCGGGCCTGCTGACCGGCAAGTACAAGGCCGGCATTCCGGAGGGCAGCCGCGGCGCGCTGGAGAACATGGCCTGGATGCGCGAGCAGCTGCAGGACGCCGCCAAGAACGCCGCGGTGGCCGAGCTCGAGAAGCTGGCCGCCGAGCTGGGCGGCAATGTGGCGCAGCTGGCGATCGCCTGGGCCAACCACAATCCGCATGTCTCCACGGTGATCCTGGGCGCCAGCAGGCTCAGCCAGCTGCAGGACAACCTGGCCGCCCTGGCGCTGGCGCCCAAGCTGACGCCGGAAGTGCTGGAACGCATCGACGCCATCACCAAGCCGCTGGCCAAGTAAGGCAAGAACTGACCCCGGCCGCATGCTGTGGCTGGCGCGGCCTGGGGTTGGCGCCGCGGGCCGCTAATATCGCGGCATGCTCGGGCGCGTCTTGATCCTGTGGTTTCTGTGCCTGCTGTGCGGCCCGGCGGCGGCGCAGCAGTCAGCGCTGGCGGAGCCGCGCTTTGATTCGGTGGGTGATACCGGCTCGATCGCCGACGGCGTGGTGTCGGCGATCGCCCAGGACGGCCGTGGCTTCATCTGGGTCGGCACCAGCGTCGGCCTGGTGCGCTTTGATGGCTATCAAGTCAAGTCGGTGGCCATGCACAACGAGCAGCGCCGCCAGCTCGGCACCAGCTTCGTCCGCTCGATCCTGGCGGCGCGCGATGGCCGGCTGTGGGTGGGCACCGAAAGCGATGGCCTGGGCCTCTACGACCCCGCGGCCGACCGCTGGACCTTCTACCGTAGCAATGCCGCCGATCCCCAGTCGCTCGCCCCCGGCACGGTGCGGGCGCTGGCGCAGGACCGCGATGGCAGCATCTGGGTCGGCACGATCGGCGGCGGGCTGGACCGCGTCGACCCCGCCAAGGCGGTGTTCCAGCATTTCAACCGCGCCGGCGGCGGCATTCCCGACGACCGCATTCAGAGCCTCTACCTGGATCGGCGCGGCCAGCTCTGGGCCGGCACCTGGAACGGGCTGGCGCGGCTGAGCCCGGGCGGGCAGCGCTTCGAGCCGGTGTTCTCCGATGCGGCGCAGCCGCAGCAGCTGGCCGGCAAGATCATCTCGATGCTGGCCGAGGCGCCCGACGGCCGCCTCTGGGTCGGCACCCAGCAGGGCGAGCTGGCCATCGTCGATCCCGTCAGCGGCGCCGGCCGCTGGCTGGCGCGCCCGCCCGCCGGCCAGGGCGGCAGCAAGTCCAGCTCGGTCTATGCGCTGGCGGCGCTCAACGACACCGAGGTCTGGGTGGCCAGCGCCACCGGCCTGGAGCTGCGCGCGGTGCAGGACGGCGCCCTGCTCAAGCAGCTGCGCCACGACGACGCGCGCCCCTGGGGCCTGGCCGCCAACGATGTGCGCGTGCTGCTGCGCGACGCCGCCGGCTGGATCTGGGTGGGCAGCTATGGCGGTGGCCTGCAGCGCCACAACCCGGCAGCCACCGGGCTCTGGGTGCGGCGCGCCGATGCCGACGCCGCCAGCGTGTTCGGCGAGGCCGATGTGCGCAGCCTGCTGCAGACCCGTGAGGGCGAGATCTGGGTCGGCACCAACGAGCGCGGCGTGGCGGTGATGGATGCGCAGCTGCGCGTGATCGGCGCGATCCGGCCGCAGCATGGCGTGGCCGGGCGCTTCCAGGGCGGGCGCGTGGGCGGCCTGGCGCAGGCGCTGGATGGCGGGGTCTGGGTGGGCACCGATACCGCCGTCTACGAATTCAGCCCGCGGCGCGAGCTGCTGAGCGTGCACAGCGCCGGCAAGGGCCGGGCGCGCTGCCTGCGCGCCAGCCGCGACGGCGCGATCTGGATCGGCACGCAGGACGGCCTGTACCGGCACGATCCGGGCGCGCGCGGGCTCGAGCGCGTGCAGCTGGCCGGCGGCCAGACCCTCAGCGGCGATGTCAACGCGCTGGTGGAGATGCCCGATGCCAGCCTCTGGGTGGGCGGCGAGAGCGGCCTCTACCGGGTGGCGGCGGGGGCGCGCGAGCTGCAGCCCATCGTCGCCAAGCCGGAGGCGGGCCTGGCCAGCAAATCGGTGCTGGGCCTGCTGGTGGACGCGCAGCAGCGGCTCTGGATCGATACCGCCGCGGGCCTGCACCGGCTGCAGGCCTGGGACGGCCGGCTGGCGAGCTTCGAGCGCGTGGCCGAGCGCCATGGCTTTGGCGGGCGCGGCTTCGGCGCCAATCTGCTGGCCGATGCCGATGGCCGCATCTGGACGCATCGCGCCGTCTTCGATCCGGCCGATGGCCGCTATGACGAGCTCAGCCCGGCGGATGGCGCCGACATCGGCACCGGCTGGTTCCGCGCCTATGCCCAGCTGGCCGACGGGCGGCTGGCCTATGGCGGCAGCAAGGGGCTGCTGGTGGTGGAGCCCGGACGCTTCAAGCGCTGGGCCTATGCGCCGCCGGTGGTGCCCACCGAGCTGCGCGTGGATGGTGAGCGCCGCCCCCTGGCCACCGTGGCGCAAGGCCTGACCCTGGCGCCCGGCGAGCGCGGCTTCAGCCTGGAGTTCGCGGCGCTGGACTACAGCAACCCGGCACGCAACCGTTACCGCTACCAGCTGCAGGGGCTGGACGCCGACTGGGTCGACACCGATGCCGATTTCCGCGTCGCCAGCTACAGCAATCTGAGCCCCGGCGACTACCTGCTCAAGGTGCGCGGCAGCAACCGCGTGGGCGACTGGAGCGCGCAGGAGCTGAGCCTGCCGGTGCATGTGCGGCCCACCTGGTGGCAGACCTGGTGGGCGCGCGCCCTGGCGGTGCTGCTGCTGGGCGGCCTGGTCTATGCGCTGGTGCAATGGCGCACCGGCTATCTGCAGCGCCAGCAGCTGGCGCTGGAGGCCAAGGTGCGCGAGCGCACCCTGGCGCTGGAAAACCTCTCGCAGGCGATGCGCGAATCCAGCCTCACCGATCCGCTCACCGGCCTGCGCAACCGCCGCTTCCTGGCCCAGCACATCGAGGCCGATGTGGCGCTGGCGATCCGCCGCCACGAGGGCCATCAGCAGCATGGCGCGCCCCTGCACGACGACGCTGACCTGCTGTTCTTCCTGGTCGACGTGGATCACTTCAAGCAGGTCAACGACCAGCATGGCCATTCCGCCGGTGACGCGGTGCTGCAGCAGATGCGCGGCCGCCTGTTGTCGGTGTTCCGCGACGCCGACTACCTGGTGCGCTGGGGCGGCGAGGAATTCCTGATCGTGGCGCGCGCCACCTCGCGCCACCATGCCGCCGAGCTGGCCGAGCGCGCCCGCGCCATGGTGGCGGACCGCCCCTTCGTGCTGGACGACGGCAGCCTGCTGCACAAGACCTGCTCGGTGGGCTTTGCCTGCTTCCCGCTGGCGCCGGCGCATGCGCGCGCGCTCGACTGGTCCAGCGTCATCGACGTGGCCGATGCGGCGCTCTATGCCGTCAAGCGCGCCGGCCGCAACGGCTGGCTGGGGGTGGTGAGCGCCAGCGCCGCGTCGGACGAGGAGCTGCGCGCCTGGCGCCAGCGCCCGCTGGCCGAATGGCTGGCCACCGGCGCGCTGCAGATGGCGGGCTCGCGCGAGCGGCCGGTGAACTAGGCTTCGGAGAACACTGGCGCCACCACGGCGCGGTCGCGCCCCTGCGACTTGGCCTGGTAGAGCGCCAGGTCGGCCTGGGCCAGCCATTGCGAGGCCGAGCTGCCGCGGTAGGGCACGCCGCTGACCATGCCGATCGAGAGCGTCAGCAGGCCACCGCCTAGCGGCGAGAGTTCATGCGCCAGGGCCAGGCCGGCCAGCAGCTCGCGGCAGCGCGTGGCCACCGCCCGCGCGCCCTCGGTGTCGGTCTGCGCCAGCAGCAGCACGAATTCCTCGCCGCCATAACGCGCCACCAGATCGGCCGGGCGATTGGCGCTGTTGCGCAGCACCGAGGCCACCGCCACCAGCGCATCGTCGCCGGCCTGGTGGCCGTAATGGTCGTTGTAGAGCTTGAAATAGTCCACGTCGACCAGCAGCAGCGACAGCGGCGCGCCGGTGCGCAGGCCGCGCCGCCATTCGTCCTCCAGGCGCTGCATCAGCAGGCGGCGGTTCGCCAGCTCGGTGAGGGCATCGGTGGTGGACAGGCGCAGCAGCTGCTCGTTGGCATGCTGCAGCTCGATCTCGAAGCGCTTGCGCTCGGTGAGGTCGCTGATCACCGCCACGAACAGCTGCTCGGCCTCGCTGCGTACCTCGGAGACCGAGAGCTGCACCGTGAGCGGCCGGCCGCTCTTGTGCAGGGCGTTGAACTCGCGCGCGCGGCCCATCAACTGGCCGCCCTGGCCCTGCCGGAAGCGCAGCAGGTAATGGCCATGGGTGCTGCGCTCGGGTTCGTCCATCAGCATCGCCACGTCCTGGCCCAGCATCTCGTCGAGCTCGTAGCCGAACAGGCGCAGCGCCGCCGGGTTGGCGCTGCGCATGCGCCCCTCGGCATCGGTGGTGACGATGGCCACGCCGGCGGTGCTGATGATGGCCCGCAGCTGGGCCTGGCTGGTCTGCAGGGCCTGCTGGGTACGCACCAGTTCGGTGACGTCGGCGCGGATGCCGATGCTGCCGCCCGAGGCGGTCTTGCGTTCGTAGATGCGCACCCAGCGATTGCCGGGCAGCTCCTGCAGCCAGGGCTCGCCCGGCGCGCGGTGCATCTGCATGCGCTCGGCCAGCCAGGCTTCCTCCTGGCCGATCGCCGGCGTCACCTCGCCGGCGGCGATGATGCCGCGCAGCAAGTCCTCGTAGCGCATGCCGGGCCGCCAATGCGGCGCGCTGGCCGGATAAAGGCGCGCGAAGGCCTGGTTGTAGATCAGCAGGCGGTCGTCGGCGTCGAACATCGAGTAGGCCTCGCTGAGCGTCTCGATGCCTTCGATCAGCTCGGCGCGCTCGGCCCGGGCGGTGCGTGCGAGCGCCTCGCATTGGCGCTGGGCATCGCGGGCGCGCCGCCAGCCATGGGCCAGCCAGCCCAGAGCCAGCAGCAGCGCCAGCAGCAGCCACCAGGCCAGGCTGGCGGGCAGGTCGGCGGGGGTTGCGGCGGGCGTCATGGCGGGTGCGCGGTGCGCACCGATTCTCGCCCTCGCCCCGCCGGCCCGGCCCCGGGCTAGACCCTAGCGCGTCACTGCATTCAGTGACGCGAGGCGCTCGGGCGTGCCCACGTCCTCCCAAGCCTGGGTGTAGAGCTCGGCACTGATGCGGCGCGCGGCGATGCCCGCTTCCAGGCAGGGGCGCAGCGCGGCATGTTCGCCGACGCGCACGCCCCCGAACAGGGCGCGCTTGAACAGGCCCACGCAGGACCAGGTGTAGCGCGGCCCGCTGGCGTCGGGCGTGCTGGCCGCGCTGGTGGCCAGGCCCTGGGCGTCGATGCCGAAATCGCCGCCGGGCTTGTGCGGTCGGTTCGGCACCATCCACAGATGCGCCAGCAGCTCGCTGCGCGCGAAGGCCTCGGCGCGCGCCGCCGAGGCGCGGAAGTCCGGCAGGTGCACATCGGCCGAGGCGACCCAGAAGCATTCGTCGCCATCGGCGCACAGCAGCGGCAGGGCCTTGGCAATGCCGCCGGCGGTCTCGAGCGCACCGCCATGGTCGCGCGCCTCGTCGCTGTAGTGCAGGCGCAGGCCCCAGCGGCTGCCGTCGCCCAGCTGCTGCGGGAACTGCTCGGCCAGCCAGGCGGTGTTGATGACGATGTCGCGCACGCCGGCGGCCGCCAGGGCCTCAATATGCCAGACGATCAGCGGCTTGCCGGCGACCTGCAGGAGTGGCTTGGGTTGGTGGTCGGTGAGCGGCCGCATGCGCTCGCCGCGCCCGGCCGCGAGGATGATGGCTCGCATGGGCCGGGAGTGTAGTGAGATGCGGCTCGCTAGAGCGCCGGCCCCAGCCCGATCGGCGCCGGCACGGCCGCCAGCACCTTCTGGAACAGGGCCTGGTATTCCTCGGCCGCGGCATGGCCGGTGAGCGGGTCCTGGTTGGCGGCGAAGGCCTCGTCGAGGTCGGCCCAGTCGGCCGGGCTGAGCATCTTGACCGCCAGCGGCAGGATCTCGCGCTCCTCGGTTTCCATATGCCTGAGATAGGCCGTCACATAGCGCTGCGCCATCTCCTCGAAGGCGTCGCGGCGTGCCTCGCCCATCATCTCGAAGGCCAGCAGCGCATGCTCGAGCTCGCGGATGGCGCGCTCGCCGCGGCCATGGTCCTGGTCCAGCTGGTCCAGCACCTCGCGGATTTCCGGGGCGCGCGCGCGCAGCTTGGGAAACAGCAGCTCGCTCTCCTTGGGGTGGTGCAGGCGCTCGGGGAATTCGTCCACATAGAACAGCATCGCGCGCAGGGCGTGGAAGTCCGGCAGGCTGTTGTGGCGGCGGTGCTCGGCCAGCAGCAGCGGGATGGAGCGCAGCATCGCGGCGAGGGCGCGGTGCTCGTCGCGGATCACGGTGAGGGTCAGGGCTTGCATGGTCTTGTCTCCGTTCTGTGCCAGAGGTTGAAGCCTAGCGGGCCGTGACGCATTGCTCTGGATCAAGATTGGCGCCGCCGCGGACGCACGTAAAATGCCGGGTTTTCCCCCGCAACTCCATCCCGCACACACCATGGCCGATACCGCTGCCCGCAACACCACCCTGATGGCCAACGCCATTCGCGCATTGGCCATGGACGCCGTGCAGCAGGCCAATTCCGGCCACCCGGGCGCCCCCATGGGCATGGCCGAGATCGCGGTGGCGCTGTGGAACCGCCACCTGCGCCACAACCCGGCCAATCCGCAATGGGCCGACCGCGACCGCTTCGTGCTCTCCAACGGCCATGGCTCGATGCTGATCTATGCGCTGCTGCACCTGACCGGCTACGCGCTGCCGATCGAGGAGCTGAAGGCCTTCCGCCAGCTGCACAGCAAGACCCCGGGCCACCCCGAGGTTGGCATCACCCCCGGCATCGAGACCACCACCGGCCCGCTGGGCCAGGGCATCACCAATGCCGTGGGCCTGGCCCTGGCCGAGAAGATGCTGGCCAAGGAATTCAACCGTGAAGGCCACGACATCGTCGGCCACCACACCTACGCCTTCCTGGGCGACGGCTGCCTGATGGAGGGCATCAGCCACGAGGCCTGCGCCCTGGCCGGCGCCTGGAAGCTCAACAAGCTGATCGCGATCTACGACGACAACGGCATCTCCATCGATGGCCAGGTCGCGCCCTGGTTCATCGACAACACCGCCCAGCGTTTCGAGGCCTATGGCTGGAACGTGATCGGCCCGGTGGACGGCCACGATGTGGAGTCGGTGGACACCGCCATCAGCCTGGCCAAGATGAGCACGGATATGCCGACGCTGATCATCGCCAAGACCACCATCGGCAAGGGCTCCCCGAACCGCGCAGGCACCGCCAAGGCGCACGGCGAGGCCCTGGGTGGCGAGGAGATCAAGCTCACCCGCGAGGCGCTGGGCTGGGCCCATGAGCCCTTCGTGATCCCGCAGGAGGTGTATGCCGACTGGGATGCCAAGGCCGCCGGCGCCACGCTTGAGGCCGCCTGGGACGAGCGTTTCGATGCCTATGCCACGGCCCACCCCGAGCTGGCCGCCGAGTTCCAGCGCCGCATGGCCGGCGTGCTGCCCGCCAACTTCGCGCAGACCGCGGTGGACGCGGTGATCGCCGCCCATGGCAAGGCCGAGACCGTGGCCAGCCGCAAGGCCAGCCAGCTGGCGCTGGAGGCCTTCACCGCCGCCGTGCCCGAGCTGCTGGGCGGCTCGGCCGACCTGACCGGCTCCAACCTCACCAACACCAAGAGCACCCCGGCCTTCCGCCTGGAGGCCGATGGTTCCTCGAACGGCGGCCGCCACATCAACTACGGCGTGCGCGAGTTCGGCATGGCCGCCATCATGAACGGCGTGGCCCTGCATGGCGGCTACATCCCCTACGGCGGCACCTTCCTGACCTTCAGCGACTACAGCCGCAATGCCATCCGCATGGCCGCGCTGATGAAGCAGCGCGTCATCCATGTGTTCACGCACGACTCCATCGGTCTGGGCGAAGACGGCCCGACCCACCAGTCGATCGAGCATGTGGCCTCGCTGCGCCTGATCCCGGGCCTGGACGTCTGGCGCCCGGCCGACACCACCGAGACCGTGGTGGCCTGGACCATGGCGATCGGCAATGCGCAGCGCCCCAGCGTGCTGGCGCTGTCGCGTCAGAACCTGCCCTATGCGCCCAAGACCGCGGTGGACGACATCGCCAAGGGCGGCTATGTACTGGCCGAGCCCAAGGAAGTGGGCGTGAAGGGCAAGGCCCGCGCCGTCATCATCGCCACCGGCTCCGAGGTGCAGCTGGCCCTGCGTGCGCAGGAGCTGCTGGCGCTGGACGGCATCGGCGTGCGCGTGGTCTCGATGCCCTCGACGAATGTGTTCGACCGCCAGGACGCCGCCTACAAGAAGGCCGTGCTGCCCGCCGGTCTGCCGCGCATCGCGGTGGAAATGGGCGTCACGGACGGCTGGTGGAAGTACGGCTGTGCCGCCGTGGTGGGCATCGACACCTACGGTGAATCGGCGCCGGCCCCGGTGTTGTTCAAGCACTTCGGTTTCAGCGCGGAAAACGTGGTGGACACCGTCAAGGTGGCGCTGGGCGTGGCCAAGCTGAAGGTCAAGAAGAGCAAGTGATATGACGGGGGTGCCAGCGGCACCCCTTTTGCATAGGTTCGACGGTTTTTGTTTTCTTTTCTCTCAAGGAGACTCACGTGACGATCAAGATCGGTATCAACGGCTTCGGCCGCATCGGCCGCATGGTGTTCCGCGCTGCCATCGCCAACTTCAAGGAAATCGAAGTGGTCGGCATCAACGACCTGCTGGAACCCGACTACCTGGCCTACATGCTCAAGTACGACAGCGTGCACGGCAAGTTCGAGGGTGAGGTCTCGGTCGAGGGCAATACCCTGGTGGTGAACGGCAAGCAGATCCGCCTGACGCAGGAGCGCGATCCCGCCAACCTGAAGTGGAACGAGGTCGGCGCCGACATCGTGGTCGAGGCCACCGGCCTGTTCCTGGACAAGGCCGGTGCCGAGAAGCACCTCGCCGCGGGCGCCAAGAAGGTGGTGATGTCGGCTCCCTCCAAGGACGACACCCCGATGTTCGTGTTCGGCGTGAACGACAAGAGCTACGCCGGCCAGGCCATCATCTCCAACGCCTCGTGCACCACCAACTGCCTGGCCCCCGTGGCCAAGGTGCTGAACGACAAGTGGGGCATCAAGCGCGGCCTGATGACCACCGTGCACGCCGCCACCGCCACCCAGAAGACCGTGGACGGCCCCAGCAACAAGGACTGGCGCGGCGGCCGCGGCATCCTGGAAAACATCATCCCCTCGAGCACCGGCGCCGCCAAGGCCGTGGGCGTGGTGATCCCCGAGCTGAACAAAAAGCTCACCGGCATGAGCTTCCGCGTGCCTACCAGCGACGTGTCGGTGGTGGACCTGACGGTGGAACTGAACAGCCCCGCCACCTATGCCGAGATCTGCGCCGAAATGAAGGCACAGAGCCAGGGCGCCATGAAGGGCGTGCTGGGCTATACCGAAGACAAGGTGGTGGCCACCGACTTCCGTGGTGACGCCCGCACCTCCATCTTCGACGCCGACGCCGGCATCGCGCTGGACGGCACCTTCGTCAAGCTGGTGTCCTGGTACGACAACGAGTGGGGCTACTCGAACAAGGTGCTCGAGATGGTGCGCGTGATCGCGAAGTAATCGCGCTGCCATCGCGATGACGAAGGCCCCGCTTGCGGGGCCTTTTTTGTGTCCGCGACTGGCTTGTTTTTTTGCGTTTCTTTACGGCTGCGGAAATGGGCCCGACGCCTACACTGGGCCGGATAGCCATGCGTCTGGAGATCCTGCCGTGAAGACCTTTCGTCGAACCCTTGCCGCCAGCGCCTTGCTGGCCGGCCTGAGCCTCGCCGCCGTTTCGCCGCTGCCGGCGAGCGCGGCCGCCAGCAGCGTGAGTGCGAGCAGCCAGGCGCGCGTGATCGTGCGCTTCAAGGCCGCGGCCCAGAGCGTGCGCGCCAAGATCCTGGCCGCCGATGCGCTGCCCAGCCAGGCCATCCAGGTGGCGCAGACGCGCGGTACGGCGCTGGGCCTGCGCATGGGCCTCGCGCTGACCCATGCGGGCCGCAGCCTGGACGCGCGCACCCATGTCTATACGGCGGCCGGTATCGATGCGGCCACGCTGGCCAAGCGCCTGGCGGCCGATGCCGAGGTGGAGCTGGTGGCGGTGGACCAGCGCCGCCGCGCCACCGCGCTGCCCAACGATCCGCTGTTTGCCGAGGGCAACAGCGCCCTCGCGGCGGGCCAGTGGTATCTGCGCGCCCCGGACAGCACGGTGGTCTCCAGCATCAACGCGGTGAAGGCCTGGGACAGCAGCACCGGCAGCGCCGTGGTGGCGGTGCTGGACACCGGCGTGCGCTACGAACACCCCGACCTGGCCGCCAAGCTGCTGCCGGGCTATGACCTGATCAGCGAGACCCTGGTCGCCAATGATGGCAATGTGCGCGACAGCGATGCCAGCGACCCCGGCGATGGCGTCACCCAGGCCGATGTGGACGGCCCGCTGAAGGACATCTGCAGCAGCAGCGATGTGGGCGGCAGCTCCTGGCATGGCACGCGGGTATCCGGCCTGATCGGCGCGGCCACCGACAACGGCGTGGGCATCGCCGGCGTCAGCTGGGGCAGCAAGATCCTGCCGGTGCGGGTGCTGGGCCGTTGCGGCGGCTACGACTCCGACATCATGGCCGGCATGCGCTGGGCCGCCGGCATCAGCGTGCCCGGCCTGCCGCTCAACGCCAATGTGGCGCGCGTGCTGAACATGAGCCTGGGCAGCGACGGCTCCTGCGCCGCCAGCGACGCGACCGGCCAGCTCTACCGCGAGACCATCTCGGATGTGGGCGCCAAGGGCGCGCTGGTGGTCGCCGCCGCCGGCAACAATGCCGGCCAGGCGGTGGGCATCCCGGCCAACTGCCCGGGCGTGCTGGCGGTGGGGGCGCTGCGCCATATCGGCAGCAAGGTGGGCTTCTCGGCCGTGGGGCCCGAGGTCGGCTTGAGCGCGCCGGGCGGCAATTGCGTCAACGAGACCGGCGCCTGCCTCTACTCCCTCATCACCACCACCAACCTGGGCGCGCAGGCGCCGGGCGCCAGCGACTACACCAACAGCAATGCCAATGTGGGCACGAGCTTCTCGGCGCCCCTGGTGTCGGGCACGGCGGCCCTGCTGCTGTCGACGCGGCCCAGCCTCAGCGTGGCCGAGCTGGTGAACGTGCTCAAGAGCACCACCCGGCGCTTCCCGACCAGTGGCGCCGCCAGCACGGTGACGCAATGCCGGGCGCCCGACAGCACCGAACAGCTGGAGTGCTACTGCACCACCAGCACCTGCGGCGCCGGCATGCTGGACGCGGCCGCGGCCGTGCAGGCGGTGGCGGCCGCCAACACCGCCTCGGTGCAGATCACCGCCGGCGCCGCCGCGGTGGCCGGCCAGACGCTCTCGCTCAGCGGCGCGGCCCTGGGCCTGGCCGCCGGGCGCACGGTGGCGAGCTCGGTGTGGAGCATCGTCGACGGCGGCGGCATCGTCAGCGGCTTTGCCAGCCAGAGCGGCCTCAGCGCCAGCGTCACGCCCAGCGCGGCCGGCAGTTTCAGCGTCAAGCTGACGCTCACCGATGACCTGGGCTTTGTCTACAGCGCCAGCACCAGCATCAGCGTGGCGGCAGCACCGGTGAGCAGCAGCAGTGGCGGCGGCGGCGGTGGCGCCATGCAGGGCGCTTGGCTGCTGGCCCTGCTGGCCTGCGTGCCGCTGCTGCGGCAGGCGCGCCGCTGATCAGCGCGAGGCGCCGCTCGCCGGCGCCTGGGCGGATGATGCGGCCGCACTGGCCGCCGCAGCAGCCACCTCGGCGGCGCAGGGCTTGAGGTTCAGGCTGCCGCCGTTCTTGATGGCGGCAAGCCGTGCCTGCAGGCCGCCATCGGCCTGGGCAAAACGCAGCAGGTGCAGGGCCTTGGGCGCCTGCAGGGGCAGCACGCGCAGGCCCTTCAGGGCGCGCTGCGAGAGCGCCTCGACCTGGTCCGCGGCGGCCTTCTCGCTGGCGTGGCGCGAGAGCACCATGCTGGGCATCTCGTCGGCCGGGCCGTCAAGGTATTCATAACTGATCTTGAGGCGCTTGTAGGTCTCTTCCTTGCGCGTCTGGAATTCCTTGTTGGGGAATTTGATGGTGGCCACGGCCCAGACGCCCGCCACCTCGCTGGCGATGTCCTGCCACTCGCCTGCGGCCACGCCGGCCTTGTCGAGCTGGGCCTGCAGGCCGTGCAGGGCCTCCTCGCCCTCCACCGGGCCCAGCTCCAGGCAGGCACGCGTCTGCAAGGCCTTGGCGGTTTGCGGCGAGACCAGGGTGAGGCGCTCGGGGTGTTGCTGCTGCTGCAGGCGTTCGGGTTCGCGGTCGCCCTGGGCGCGCAGGCCCGTGACGGCGTCCAGCCAGCCCTGGGTCCAGGCGAAGAAGGCCGCGTTGGCGGCAAGCAGCAGGACCAGCAGGGCGCGCAGCATCAGCTACCCAGCCGCACGCTGACTTCACCGCCGCTCACCGGCAGCAGGCCATCGGCCGTCTGCACCAGCAGCTCGCCCTGGGCGCTCACGCCCTGGGCCACGCCTTCCAGGTTGCCGGCTACCACCTCGTGGCCGCGCAGCAGGTCGCGGCTGGCGTATTCGGCCTGCCAGGGCGCAAAACCGGCCTCGGCAAAGCGTTTCAGCGCCAGCACCAGGGGGCGCGCCACGCGCGCCAGCACGGCCGGGGCATCCAGCCCGGGTTCGAATTCGTCCAGGCTGGCAAAGCCGGTGCTGAACTGGCCCTCCAGGGCCTGCGGGGTCAGGTCTTGCCGGGCGACGTTCAGGCCGATGCCGATGATGGCCATGCGCTGGCTGCCGGCCGGCACGGTCTCGATCAGGATGCCGCCGAGCTTGCGCCCGTCCAGCCAGATGTCGTTGGGCCACTTGAGCTGCAGGCGCGGCTGCGCGGCCGGCTGCGGCTCCAGGCCCTGGGCGATGGCGCAGCCCACCGCCAGCGAGAGGCCCGACCAGTCGGCCAGGTCCATCGGCACCGCCAGCGAGAAGGTCAGCGAGGCGCCGGGCTGGGCATGCCAGCTGCGGCCCATGCGGCCGCGGCCATGGGTCTGGTGCTCGGCCACCAGCAGGCAGGGGTTCATGTCGTGGGCGCGCCGGCCGTAGGTGCCATGCTCGCCGCTGCGCTCGCCGGGGTGGCGCGTATCGCTGCGCACGCGCTCCAGCAGGGCGGTGTTGGTGGAGTCCACCCGTGCCAGCACCTCGATGGAGAGGCCCGGCAGCACCGGTTCCAGGTCTTGCCAGAGGGCTTCAACCCCCCAGTGCTGGTGCGTAAGCGCGGAGTTGGGCACGCGTGCGGTCCTTGTCAGTCGGTCTAGCGTTTGGGCGCCAACATCGTGCCACGGCAGTCGGCCGAGCCGCAACGGCAGGCGTATTCTTTTTTCAGCTTGGGGGTGTAGCGCTCGTCGATCACCAGGCCGTAGTCGTAGAACAGCTCCTCGCCGGGGAAGAGGTCGCGCAGCGCCTTGATGAAGACGCGGCCGTTGATCTCGTCGGCCTCGCAGTTGGGCTCGCAGCTGTGGTTGATCCAGCGCGCGCTGTTGCCGCCGTACAGCGCGTCGATCACCTCGCCGGTGTCGAGCTGGAAATAGAAGGTATGGTTCGGGTCGCTCGGGTCGTGGGGGTGGCGGTCCATCGCCTCGTCCCAGCTGATGCGTTCGCCGGTGTACTCGATCAGGGTTTCGCCGGCCTCGATATGGGCCATCGCGTAGACGCCGCGGCCATGCACGCCCGAACGCCGCACCTGGATGCGCCTGCCGCTCGTCTTGATGACGTGGGCAGCATGGCGCGCGGCAAAGGGCTTGGCATTCGGCTTGGCTTGCGGCATGGCTCGAGTTGGTTACATTGAAATCATGGGTGCGCGCGTGTGCGTGTGCGCGCGAGGCCGCATTGTAGGCATGGCTTCGAGCACCCCGTATCAGGCCGCAGTTTGGCGAACAGAACAACGAAGGAACCATGAGCAAGTCACTGATCATTGCCGAGAAGCCCAGCGTGGCCCAGGACATCGTGCGAGCGCTCACGCCCGCTTCGGGCAAGTTCGAGAAGCACGACGAGTATTTCGAGAACGACGACTACGTGGTCAGTTCGGCCGTCGGCCACCTGGTCGAGATCAAGGCGCCGGAGGAGTTCGACGTCAAGCGCGGCAAGTGGAGCTTCAACAACCTGCCGGTGATCCCCCCGCATTTCGATCTGAACCCGATCGACAAGAGCAAGGGCCGCCTCAACGCGCTGGTGAAGCTGATCCGCCGCAAGGACGTGACCAGCCTCATCAACGCCTGTGACGCGGGCCGCGAGGGTGAGCTGATCTTCCGCCTGATCGTGCAGTACGCCGGCACCGCCAAGGCCGCCATCAGCAAGCCGGTGTCGCGGCTGTGGCTGCAGTCGATGACGCCGCAGGCGATCCGCGACGGCTTCGACAAGCTGCGCAGCGATGCCCAGATGCTGCCCCTGGCCGATGCGGCGCGCTGCCGCTCCGAGGCCGACTGGCTGGTGGGCATCAACGGCACGCGCGCCATGACGGCCTTCAACTCGCGCGACGGCGGCTTCTTCCTCACCACCGTGGGCCGGGTGCAGACGCCCACGCTCTCGATCGTGGTGGAGCGCGAGGAAAAGATCCGCAAGCACATCTACCGCGACTACTGGGAGGTGCGTGGCAGCTTCGACGCCCAGGCCGGCCAGTACGAGGGCAAATGGTTCGACCCCAAGTGGAAGAAGAACCCCGAGGATGCCGAGCAGCGCGCCGACCGCGTCTGGAGCCGTGCCGAGGCCGACGCGATCGCCGCCGCGGCCAAGGGCCAGCCCGCCAGCGTCAGCGAGGAAAGCAAGCCCAGCACCCAGGCCAGCCCGGGCCTGTATGACCTGACCACGCTGCAGCGCGAGGCCAACTCGCGCTTCGGCTTCTCGGCCAAGACCACGCTGGGCCTGGCCCAGGCCCTGTACGAGAAGCACAAGGTGCTGACCTACCCGCGTACCGACTCGCGCTACCTGCCCGAGGACTATCTGGCGGTGGCCAAGCGGACCGCCGAGATGATCGCCTCGGAGGACCTGCCCGGCCCGCTGATGGCGCTGGCCCAGCATGCCAGCACGGCGCTGAAGAACGGCTATATCAAGCCGACCAAGAAGGTGTTCGACAACGCCAAGGTCTCGGATCACTTCGCCATCATCCCGACGCTGCAGGCGCCCAAGAGCCTCACCGAGGCCGAGGCCAAGCTCTACGACATGGTGGTCAAGCGCTTCCTGGCGGTGTTCTTCCCGGCGGCCGAGTTCCAGGTCACCACGCGCATCTCCACCGTCAAGAATGGCGGCAAGGAATACGCCTTCCAGACCAATGGCAAGGTGCTGGTGAAGCCGGGCTGGCTGGCCATCTACGGCAAGGACAGCCAGGTCGACGACGCCGCCGATGGCACGGGCGCCAACCTGGTGCCGGTGGCCGCCGGCGAACTGGTGCGCACCGAGAGCACCGACGTGAAGGCGCTGCAGACCAAGCCGCCGGCGCGCTACACCGAAGCCACGCTGCTCTCCGCCATGGAGGGCGCGGGCAAGCTGGTGGACGACGACGAGCTGCGCGAGGCCATGGCCGAGAAGGGCCTGGGCACGCCAGCCACGCGCGCCGCCACCATCGAAGGCCTGATCACCGAGAAATACATGCTGCGCGAGGGCCGCGAGCTGATTCCCACCGCCAAGGCCTTCCAGCTCATGACGCTGCTGCGCGGCTTGGGCGTGGAGGACCTCACCAAGCCCGAACTCACCGGCAACTGGGAATTCCAGCTCGCCGAGATGGAGAAGGGCCGCCTCAACCGCGACGCCTTCATGGCCGAGATCGCCGCCATGACCCAGCGCGTGGTGCAGAAGGCCAAGGAATACGACCGCGACACCATCCCGGGCGACTACGCGACCCTGAAGACGCCCTGCCCCAAGTGCGGCGGTGTGGTGAAGGAGAACTACCGGCGCTTCACCTGCACCGGCAAGACCGGTGACGCCGAGGGCTGCGGCTTCTCCATTGGCAAGATCCCCGGTGGCCGCAGTTTCGAGCTGGCCGAGGTGGAGCAGTTCCTGGCGCACAAGAAGATCGGGCCGCTGGAAGGCTTCCGCTCCAAGGCGGGCTGGCCCTTCACCGCCGAGCTGGCCCTGGTCTACGACGAGGAGCTGGCCAACTGGAAGCTCGAGTTCGACTTCGGCGAGGACGCCAAGAAGGCCGAGGAAGAGGGCGAGCCGGTGGACTTCAGCGCCCAGGAATCGCTGGGCCATTGCCCCAAGTGCGGAGGCGGCGTCTACGAGCATGGCACGAACTACATCTGCCAGAACGCGGTCGGCGCCAAGGCCGCCTGCGACTTCAAGAGCGGCAAGATCATCCTGCAGCAGCCGGTGGAGCTGGGCCAGATGAGGAAGCTGCTGGAAACCGGCAAGACCGATCTGCTGGAGAACTTCGTCTCCAACAAGACGCGCCGCAAGTTCAAGGCCTTCCTCGCTTTCGACAAGAAGGAGGGCAAGGTGATGTTCGAGTTCGAGCCGCGTGCCGCCAAGGTGCCGGGCAAGGCGCCGGCCAAGAAGGCAGCTGCCAAGAAAGCCTAGCCCAGGCCGCCGCCCTGCAGGATCGGCTCGGCGCGCAGGCGCTGGCCGGCAAATTCGATGAAGGCGCGCACCTTGGCGGGGGCGCGCCGCCCGGCCGGGTAGACGATGTGCACCGGCACCGGCGGGCGCTCGAACTCGGCCAGCACGATGCGCAGCGCGCCGCTCTGCACATGCTCGGCCACTTGGTAGGCCAGGCCGCGCGTCAGGCCATGGCCGGCCAGGGCCGCGGCAATGCCGATCTCGCTGGTGTTGGCCACCCAGTCCATGCGCGGCTGCACCTGCACGCGCGCCGCGTCGGGCCCGAAGGCCCAGGGCTCGGGCACCAGGCCGTCGAAGGAAAAACCCACCGCCCGGTGCAGGGTCAGGTCTTGCGGGCTGCGCGGTTCGCCATGGCGCGCCAGATAGTCCGGCGAGGCCACCACCAGGCGCCGCAGGCTGCCCACGCGCAGCGCGGTGAGGCCCGAGTCGGGCAGCCGGGCGATGCGTATCGCCACGTCCATGCCCTCGTCCTGCAGATGCACGATGCGGTCGACGAACAGGCTGCGCAGCTGCACCCGCGGCTGGGCCTGCAGAAACTCCATCAGGATGGGCACCACATGCAGGCGGCCGAACATCGCCGAGGCCGTCACCGCCAGCACGCCGCTGGCCTCGTGCTGCAGCCCCGCCACCTGGCCCTCGGCCTCGTCCAGATCGGCCAGGATGCGGCGGCAGTCCTGCAGAAAGCGCTCGCCCACCTCGGTGAGGCGCAGGCTGCGGGTGCTGCGTTGCAGCAGCAGGCTGCCCAGGCGCGCCTCCAGCGCCGCCAGCGCGCGCGTGGCCGTGGGGGCCGAAAGCCCCAGGCGCCGTGCCCCGGCGGCCAGGCTGCCGAGTTCGGCCACGGCGACAAAACAGCGCAGCGAGTCGAGATGGTCCATTCTTTCAGGCCCTGAAATTCTGTATGGCTTTATAGCGCCGTTCCCTCGGGCGGCCGGATTGCCTACGCTGCGGGCATCTCTCCTTCTCCCTTCCGCACAGGAGCGCCCATGTCCCGCCGCCTCTACCAGTTCGCCATCTCCGGCCATTGCCACCGTGTCGCCCTGATGCTTGCGCTGCTGGGCCTGCCTTACGAGCGCGTGGAGGTGGACCTGTTCAAGCGCGCCCAGCGTGAGCCCGGCTTTCTGGCGCTGAACCCGCTCGGCCAGGTGCCGGTGCTGGACGATGAGGGTCAGGTCTTGAGCGACAGCAATGCCATCCTGCTCTATCTGGCGATGCGCTACCCGGGCGGCCAGGCCTGGCTGCCCCAGGATGCGCTGGGCTGGGCGCGGCTGCAGCGCTGGTTCAGCCTGGCCGCCAGCTGGCTGGACGAGGGCCCGGCGACGGCGCGCTTCGCCAGGCTGAGCGGCCGCGAGGTGCCGGCCCAGGCGGTCCAGCTGGCCGAGCGGCTGTTCGGCCATATGGAGCAGGAGCTGCAGCGCGCCGACTGGCTGCTGGGCGCCGCCCCCAGCCTGGCCGATGTGGCGCTCTACACCTACACGGCGCATGCGCCCGAGGGCGGCATCGAGCTCGCGCCCTATCCGCGCCTGCGTGCCTGGCTGGCGCGCGTCGAGGCCTTGCCGGGCTTTGTGCCGATGGTGGCGGCATGACGGGCGTGCTGCAGGACCCCTTCCACGCCGGCGAGCAGGCCCTGCAGGCCGAGGCCGGCGTGCGCGCGCGGATGGCGGAGATCGGCCCCAAGCTGGTACGCGAGCACATGCCCGAGCAGCACCGCGAGCTGTTCGGCAAGCTGCCCACGCTGCTGCTGGCGGCGCTGGACGCCGAGGGCCAGCCCTGGGCCACCATGGTGGCGGGCGCGCCGGGCTTTGTGAGCACCCCGCATGAGCGCGAGCTGGCGGTGGCGCTGGGGCCCGCGCCGGACGATCCGGTGCTGGCGCTGCTGGCCCCCGGCGCACCGGTGGGCGTGCTGGGCCTGGAGCCGCACACGCGCCGGCGCAATCGCATGAATGGCCGCGTGCTGGCGCATGCCGAGGGCCGGCTGCGCATCGAGGTGCTGCAGAGCTTCGGCAACTGCCCCAAGTACATCCAGGCGCGGCAGCCGCTGCCGCGCCCGCCCGGCCCGGCGCCGGCCAGCCAGACGCTCGGCCCCGGCCTGGACGCAACGGCGCTGGCGCTGATCGCCCGCAGCGACACCGCCTTCATCGCGAGCGCCTCGGCGCGGGCGCACAGCCCGGGCCGCAGCGAGGGCCTGGATGTCTCGCACCGCGGCGGGCCGCCGGGCTTTCTGCGCCGCCGCGAGCAGGGCGGCCAGCTCTGGCTGGAGCTGGAGGACTACCCGGGCAATCTGTTCTTCAACACCCTGGGCAATCTGGCCGTGCATCCGCAGGCCGGCCTGCTGCTGGTGGACTACCGCGACGGCGGCCTGCTGCACCTGCGCGTGCGCGCCCAACTCGAGGGGCATGATCTGCGCCTGGCGGTGCTGGGCGGGCGGTGGCGCCCCGCCGTGCTGCCCTGGTGCTGGAGCGAGGCCGAGCCGGCGCCGCAATTCCGCCCCTGAGCGCGTTTTTTTGGGCGACACTCCGGCCCAAAGCTGCCGGTGCGGCAGCGTACAGGAGAGGAGCTTGCGCCTGTCGCCCAGAGTGCTCAGCATCCAGACGCGCTTGATCGCCGGCATAGGCCTGGCCGCCACGGCCCTGGTGGTGCTGATTGGTTGGTACTGGACCGGCCGCGAGGAGCGCGAGCTCAACGCGGCCCTGGAGCTGCGCGAGGCGCGCATGGCCCAGTTGCTGGCGCGCGGCTTTGCCGGCCCGGTGTGGAACCTCGACAACGCCGCCATCGCCAATCTGCTGGATGCGGTGATGGCCGACCCCGAGGTGCATGGCATCACGCTGACGGCCATGGGGGTCGAGGGCCTGGTGCTGTCGCGCTCGCGCAAGGAGGCGGCGGTGCAGCCGCTCGCGCATCGCTTCGAGGTGATCTACCAGGCGCGTGCCGGCAGCGCCTCCAGCGTGGTCGGCCATGTGGACCTGGTCTACACGCGTGCCCTGGTGCGCGCGAGCGTGGCCAGCACGCAGCGCTTCGTGGCCAGCCTGCTGGCCGCCGTGCTGCTGGCGGTGGTGGGGGCCAGCTATGTGCTGGTGAACCGCCTGGTGAAGCGGCCGGTGTCGCGCCTGGGCGACCTGGCCAGCCGCGTCGCCGAGGGCGAGCTGGGCGCCCAGCTGCCGGTGGAGCGGGCCGACGAGATCGGCGTGCTGACCGCGCAGCTGAACGCCATGAGCCTGCAGCTGCAGCAGAGCTCGCTGGGCCTGCGCGCCAGCGAGGAGCGCTACCGCAGCCTGTTCGAGAACGCCAGCGAGGGCATCTTCCAGGCCGATTCGCATGGGCGGCTGCTGAGCCTGAACCGCGCTCTCTCGTCCATGCTGGGCTATGCGCGGCCCGAGCAGGCCAGGCTGCAGGGCGCCAGCCTGCGCCGCCTGGCGCATGTGCAGCCGGACGAATACCGCCGCATCGCGCGCGCGCTGCTGCGCCACCGCCTGCTGCAGCAGGTGCCGATGCTGGTGGCCACGCGCGACGGGCGCGAGCTCTGGATCGAGCTGAGTGTGCACATCGTCACCGACGCCCAGGGGCGCCAGCGCGTCGAGGGCATGGTCAGCGACATCTCGCAGCGCCGCCTGGCCGAGCAGGAGCTGACGCGCCACCGCGATCATCTGGAGGAGCTGGTGGCCGAGCGCACCCAGGAGCTGAGCCAGGCCAAGCAGCGCGCCGAGAGCGCCAACCAGAGCAAGAGCCGCTTCCTGGCCACCATGAGCCATGAGTTCCGCACCCCGCTCAACGCCATCCTGGGCTTTGCCCAGTTGCTGCAGATGGACGCCAGCCTGCAGGAGGGGCAGCAGGGCAAGATCAGGCTGATACGCGATTCGGGCGAGCATCTGCTGAGCCTGATCACCGATCTGCTCGACATGGCCAGCATCGAGGCCGGCAAGGTCAGCCTGCAGACCGCCACCCTGGACCTGCTGGCGCTGGTGGAGATGGTCTGCGATGCGGTGCGCCTGCGCAGCCATGAGAAAGGGCTGGAGTTCCGCGTCGAGCTGCACCCCGGCGTGCCCACGCGGGTGCGCGCCGACGGCCAGCGCCTGCGCCAGGTGCTGCTGAACCTGCTCTCGAACGCGGTCAAGTTCACCGACCATGGCCATGTCAGCCTGCGCCTGGACCTGCTGGCCTACCAGGGCGGCATGGCGCGGGTGCGCTTCGAGGTCAGCGATACCGGCATCGGCATCCCGGCCGAGCAGGTCGCGCGCCTGTTCCAGCCCTTCGAGCAGGTCTCGGAGGCGACGCGGCGCCAGGGCGGCACCGGCCTGGGCCTGTCGATCAGCCAGGAGCTGGTGCGGCTGATGGGCGGCCAGATCGAGGTGCAGACCGAGCTCGGCCGCGGCAGCAGCTTCCAGTTCGTGCTCGAGCTGCCGGTGCAGGCGATGGCGGCGCTGCCATGAGGAGCTGGGCCTGGCCGCTGCTGCTGACGCTGGCGATGGCCGGCGCCGGTGCGCATCCGCTGTGCCCCAAGCCGATCGACGTCGGCTTCTACGACTTCGGCGCGCATTACGACGCGCGCAACGGCGAGGGCATCGATACCGATCTGGTGCGGGCGCTGGGCGAGCGCAGCGGCTGCAGCTTCCGGCCGCTCTACCTCTCGCGCGTGCTGATCTGGCGGCGCCTGGCGAGCGGCCAGCTCGACATGACCGTCTCCGGCCTGGCCACGCCGGAGCGCCAGCGCTACGCGGAGTTCCTGCCCTATATGCAGACCCGCAATGTGATCCTGATGCGCGCCGAGCTGAAGGGGCTGAACTCGCCGGCCGAGTTCGAGGCCATGCCGGCGCTGCACCTGGGCGTGGTGCTGGGCTACAAGCATGGGGCGGGCTGGGACGATTGGATCGAGGGCCTGCGCAACAGCGGGCGGGTCGAGACCGCCGGCGACCTGCCGACCCTGATGCGCCTGCTGGACAGCGGCCGCGTCGATGCGGTGCCCATCATCCCGACGGTGCTGCCGGGCTTGCTGCAGCAGCGCGGCGAGCAGGCGCCGCCCCTGCTCACCCAACCCTGGTTCAACCAGCAGCCCAAGCAGGAGGCCTGCCTGGCGATGAGCCGCCAGCGCATGACACCGGCGCTGCGCCAGCACCTCGCCGCCAGCCTGGCGCAGCTCAAGCGCGAGGGCGTGCTGAGCAAGATCCTGCACAAGCACCTGGGCGATGAGGAGGCACGCGCGGCCGCACTGCCTTGACGCATGTGGACATTACCGACGGCGCCGGCGCGCGCCGACGGTGATACTGGCCGCATGACGGTGGTGGTGTTCTACAAGCTGCTGGCGATCTTCATCGCGGTGGCCATCGGTTGGTTTGTCGGGCGCATGCGCTGGCTGGGTGACAGCCAGGCGGGCGGCAGCGGGGGCGACCCCGCGCGCGTGCTGTCCAGCGCGGCCTTCTACATCTTTGTGCCGGCGCTGCTGTTCCGCACCACCGCGCGGGTCGAGTTCGCGGCGCTGCCCTGGGCCACGCTGACGGCCTTCTTCGTGCCGGTGATCGGGTTGATGCTGGGCGTGTACGGCGTGCAGCGCTGGCGCGGCGCCGGCCGCGCGGCGGTGGCCGTGCCCAGTGTGCAGGCCATCACCGCCAGCTTCGGCAACACCTTGCAGGTGGGCGTGCCGCTGGCCGCCGGCGTGTTCGGCGAGGCCGGCCTGGCCATCCACATCACGGTGGTGAGCCTGCACGCGCTGACCCTGCTGACGGTGCTGACCCTGCTGGTGGAGCTGGACCTGGCGCGCGAACGTGCGCGCGACCAGGCCGAGAGCCTGCTGCGCACGCTCGCCATCACGGTGCGCAACACCGTCATTCATCCGGTGGTGCTGCCGGTGCTGGCCGGTCTGCTCTTCAATGCCGCCGGCTTCACCCTGCCGGCGGTGCTGGACGAGGTGCTGCAGATGCTGGGCACCGCGGTGGTGCCGCTGTGCCTCACCCTGATCGGCATGTCGCTGGCCTATTACGGCTGGCCGCGCGCCTGGCGCGGCGCGCTCGGGCTGGCGGCGCTCAAGCTGCTGCTGCTGCCGGCCCTGGTGCTGCTGCTGGCGCACTGGGGCCTGGGCCTCTCGGGCATGCCGCTGGGCGTGATCGTGATGATGGCGGCCCTGCCGGCCGGGTCCAACGCGCTCATCTTCGCGCAGCGCTACCGCTGCATGGAGGGCGAGACCACCGCTGCCATCGTGATCTCGACGCTCTGTTTCGTTCTTAGCGCGCCGCTCTGGCTGGCGCTGCTCGCCTACCTGAAGCTATGACGCAAGACCTGACCCCCATCGATGTGCGGCCCGCCGATGCCGTGCCGGCCGAGCGCCTGCATGCCGCCTTCGGCGCGGCCTTTGCCGATTACCTGATCGGGCCCTTCCAGCTCAGCCCGGCGCAATGGCCGGGCTTTCTGGCGCGCCAGGGGGTTGAGCTGGGGCTCAGCCGCGTGGCCGTTCGGCAGGGTGTTGGCGAGGGCGAGATCCTGGCCTTTGCCCTCACCGCGCCGCGCCCCGGCATCGGCCGCTGGCGCCTCGGCACCATGGGCGCGACGCCGGCGGCGCGCGGCAGCGGCGCGGCGCCGGCCCTGCTTGACGACTTCATCGCGCGCGCCCGCAAGGCCGGCATGGCGGCGGTGGAGCTGGAGGTGTTTGCGCAGAACGAGCGCGCGCGCCGGCTCTACGAGGGCCGCGGCTTTGCCCTGCTGCACGAGCTGCATGGCTATCTGGCCGAGCCCGGCAGCGTGCCGGCGCAGGCCCATGCGGTGCAGCAAGTCACGCAGGCCGAGGCGCTGGCCTGGCTGGACGCGCTGGCGCTGCCCGACCTGCCGCTGCAGGTGACGCCCGCCATCCTGGGCCAGTCGGCGCTGCAGGCCTGGCGGCATGGCCAGGCCCAGCTGCTGTTCTCGTTGCCGGACGAGGCCCATGTGCAGATCGTCAGCCTGGTCGATACCGGCCCGGCCCAGGCCGATGCGCGCGCCCTGCTGCAGACGCTGGCGGCCGAGTTCCCACAGCGCCGCCTGCGCGTGCCGCAGCTGCAGCGCCTGGACCTGGGCGGGCGCGCCTTGCGCGAACTCGGTTTCGCGCTCCAGCCCCTGCATCAATGGCTGATGTGGCGGCCGCTCAGCGCGTGATGGGCGCGTGATGAGCGCGTGATTTCCGGGCTTGGGCGAGAATGCTCGCCATGAACGCAGCAGTCCTCCCCAACGATCTCGCGCCCTATATGCGGCAGCTGGGCGAACGCGCCCGCGCCGCCGCCACCCTGATGGCCGCGGCCTCCACGGCCGCCAAGAACCAGGCCCTGCTGGCGCTGGCGCGCCGCCTGCGCGAGGCCGGCCCGGCCCTGCAGGCCGCCAACGAGCGCGATCTGCAGGCCGCCAGCGGCCTGGATGCGCCGATGCTGGACCGCCTCAAGCTGGCGCCCAAGGTGCTGGCCACGGTGGCCGAGGGCTGCGAGCAGATCGCCGCCATGCCCGATCCGATCGGCGAGATCAGCGGCGTGAAGCGCCGCCCCAGCGGCATCAGCGTGGGCCAGATGCGCGTGCCCCTGGGCGTGTTCGGCATGATTTACGAGAGCCGGCCCAATGTCACCATCGAGGCCGCCTCGCTGGCGATCAAGAGCGGCAATGCCTGCATCCTGCGCGGTGGTTCCGAGGCCCTGCATTCCAATCTGGCGCTGGCCGCCCTGGTGGCGGCGGCGCTGCAGGAGGCCGGCCTGCCCGCCGACGGCGTGCAACTCGTCAACACCACCGACCGCGCCGCGGTAGGCCTGCTGATCGCCATGCCCGAGTATGTGGATGTGATCATCCCGCGCGGCGGCAAGGGCCTGATCGAGCGCATCAGCCGCGAGGCGCGCGTGCCGGTGATCAAGCACCTGGACGGCAACTGCCACAGCTATGTGGATGCCGAGGTCGATCTGGAGCTGGCGCTCAAGGTGGTGGACAACGCCAAGACGCAGAAATACAGCCCCTGCAATGCCACCGAGTCGCTGCTGGTGCACAGCAAGCAGGCGGGCGCCTTCCTGCCGCGCATCGCGGCGATCTTCGCGGCCAAGGGCGTGGAGATGCGCGGCTGCCTGCGCACCCTGGCCTTGCTGCCCGGCGCCAAGCCGGCCACCGAGGCCGACTGGAGCGAGGAATACCTGGCTCCCATCATCAGCGTCAAGGTGGTGGACAGCCTGGACGAGGCGATTGCCCACATCAACCGCTACGGCTCGCACCACACCGACGCCATCCTCACCACTAACCACCCGAACGCGATGCGCTTTCTGCGCGAGGTCGATTCGGCCAGCGTGATGGTGAACGCCAGCACGCGCTTTGCCGATGGCTTCGAGTACGGCCTGGGCGCCGAGATCGGCATCTCCACCGACAAGTTCCATGCCCGCGGCCCGGTAGGCCTGGAGGGCCTGACCTCGATGAAGTGGCTGGTGCTGGGGCAGGGCGAGGTGCGCCAATGAGCGCGGCGGCCACGCGCAAGGCGCTGGTGCTGTTCTCCGGCGGCCAGGATTCCACCGCCTGCCTGGCCTGGGCGCTGCAGCGCTATGCCGAGGTGGAGACCATCGGCTTCGATTACGGCCAGCGGCATCGCGTCGAGCTGGACTGCCGGCAGGTGGTGCGGCGCGAGCTCGCCGCCGCCTTTCCGGCCTGGGCCGCCAAGCTGGGCGAGGACCATCTGCTGGACCTGGGCCTGCTGGGCCAGATCTCGGACACCGCGCTGACCGAGGCGCGCGCCATCGAGATGCAGGCCAACGGCCTGCCCAACACCTTTGTGCCGGGCCGCAATCTGCTGTTCCTCACCTTCGCCGCCACGCTGGCCTACCGCCGCGGCGCCTCGGTGCTGGTGGGGGGCATGTGCGAGACCGATTTCTCCGGCTACCCCGACTGCCGCGACAACACGCTGAAGGCCTTGCAGGTGGCGCTGAGCCTGGGCCTGGACGCGCCCATGACGCTGGAGACGCCGCTGATGTTCATCACCAAGGCCGAGACCTGGGCGCTCACCGCGCAGCTCGGCGGCGCGGCGCTCAACGAGCTGATCATCGAGCACACCCACACCTGCTACCTGGGCGAGCGCAGCCAGCGCCATGCCTGGGGTTATGGCTGCGGCAGCTGCCCGGCCTGCGAGCTGCGCGCGCGCGGCCATGAGGAATACCGGGCCGGGGTGCGATGAACACCTGGTCCTGGGCCGGCTGGGTCAGCCTGGCCGCGCTGTTCTTCTGGGCCGTGGGCGCCTACAACCGCGTGATGCGGCTGCGCAATGCCATCGTCGCGGCCTATGCCCAGCTGGACGAGGCGCTGAACCAGCGCGCCGCGCTGTGCGCCAAGCTGCTGAGCCTGCTGCGCCCGCTGCTCAGCAACGAGCAGGCCACCTTCGATGCGCTGGAAACGGCTCAGGCCGAGGCCCATGCGGCGGCCCAGACGGTGCGCGCGCGCCCCTTCGCGGCCGACCCGCTGGCCAATCTGGCGGTGGCCGCGGCCGTGCATGCGGCCGCGCTGACGCGCCTGATGTCGCTGATCGAGCACCATGGCGAGCTGCGCGAGCACCCCGAGGTCTATACCCTGGCGGACGAGCTCAAGATGGTGGAGCGCCACCGCGCCTTCGCGCGCCAGGTCTTCAACCAGGCGGTGGGCGCCTACAACCAGGCGGTGCAGCAGTTCCCGACGCGGGTGCTGAGCAGCTTCTTCGGCTTCGCCGAAGCGCGTTCGCTCTGATGCGCGCTCAGCTGCAGACGATGGCGCCCGAGCTCACCAGCTCCTGGAACAGCGCCATCACCGCGCGGCCGCTCATCGCGTAGGGGTCGAGCCGGGTGGAGTCGCAGTACTTCAGCACCAGGGCGGGGTTGAGGCGGTGCAGGTTCACCTGGCCCATGGTCCAGCCGGCGAACTGGCGCTCGGGCACTTCCTCGTAGCTGAGCAGGATCACGTCCTTGTGGCGCGTGTCGCCGACGATGTGCTTGTAGCGCGCGTTCACCGCGTCGCGGCCGCCCTCCAGCACCTGCATGAACACGCCCTCGCTGTAGCACAGCAGGCCGGTCAGGCCCTCGGCGGGATTGTGCTCGCGCGACTGCTTCAGGATGGTGGCGAGATCGGCGTCGCTCAGGGGCTGGACGGCGCGGCTGGCATAGAGGAGGCGGACTAGCATGATGGTGGGGTCACTTCTTGCTGAGCAATGAGAGGAACTCGCGACGCAGGTTGGGATCCTTCAGGAAGGCGCCGCGCATCACACTGTTGGTCATCATGGACTCGCTGTCCTTGACGCCGCGCCAATGCATGCAGAAATGGTCGGCTTCCATCACGATGGCGAGACCGTCGGGCTGCACGCGTTCCTGCAGCTCGTTGGCCAGCATGGTGACGGCCTCTTCCTGGATCTGCGGCCGGCTCATGATCCAGTCGGTCAGGCGCGCGTACTTGGAGAGACCGATCAGGTTGGAATGCTCGTTGGGCAGCAGGCCGATCCAGACCCGGCCCATGATCGGGCAGAGGTGGTGCGAGCAGGCGCTGCGCACCTTGATGGGCCCGACGATCATCAGCTCGTTGAGGCGCGTGACGTTGGGGAACTCGGTCACCGGCGGCGCCTCGACATAGCGGCCCTTGTAGATCTCGCGCACGAACATCTTGGCCACGCGCTTGGCGGTTTCCTGGGTGTTGTGGTCGCTGTCGGTGTCGATCACCATGGCGCGCAGCACCTCCTGCAGCTTGGCCTGCACCTCGGCCTGCAACTCGTCCAGCTCGCCCGCCTCGATGAAGGCGGCGATGTTGTCGTTGGCGTGGTGGCGGCAGTTGGCGCTGATGAGGCGGTAGCGGATGCGCTCGGAAGCGGGCAGAGCGGCCAGTTCGGCGGCGGCCAGCTGGGGCGGATTCTTGGCGGGCATGGGCTTCTCGTCTCTCGGCAGGTAGCTCGGTTGCCGGGATTGTGGCCGGATTGGCAAAACCTTGCAGGTCGGGCCCGGCCCCGGCGTGGCCCCGGGGTGGCTCTACACTGCCGCCGTGCCAAAGCCCGCAGTCCCCTCTTCGCCTCAGTCCGCCACCCTGCAACGCCTGCTCCTGCAGGTGGCCGATGCCGTGCAGGCCGTGCGCGCCGGCCAATCGCTCACCGAGCTGCTGGGTCGCTGCCCCGCCGCCTTGCGCCCGGGCACGCAGGCACTGAGCTTTCTGGTGCTGCGCCGGCTCGGCACGGCCCAGGCCCTGCGCGCCCTGCTGGCGCCCAAGGCACCGCCGCCCAAGGTCGACAACCTCTTGATCTGCGCGCTGGCCCTGCTGCTGCCCCCGCAGCGTGAGGAGGCGCCGCCCTATGCCGAGCACACCGTGGTGGACCAGGCGGTGAGCGCGGTGCGCCAGCGCGCCCAGGGCAGCGCCAATTTCGTCAATGCGGTGCTGCGCCGCTTTCTGCGCGAGCGCAGCGCCCTGCTGGCGCAGCTGCAGGCCGATGCGGTGGCCAGCCACAACCACCCGGCCTGGTGGATCGCACAGCTGCGCCAGGATTGGCCGGAGCAATGGCCCGCCATCCTGGCCGCCAACAATCTGCACCCGCCGATGACCCTGCGCGTGAACGCCCGCCACGGCACGGCCGCCGCCTACCTGGAGCGCCTGGCCGCGGCCGGGATTGCCGCCCAGGCCCTGGACGGCGTGACGCCGCAGGCGGTGCGGCTGGCCAAGGCCGTGCCCGTCACTGCCCTGCCGGGCTTCGAGGCGGGCGAGGTGTCGGTGCAGGACGCCGCCGCCCAGCTGGCCGCCCCGCTGCTGTTGCAGTGGCAGCCGCAAGACCTGACCCCGGGCGCCCGGGTGCTGGATGCCTGCGCCGCGCCGGGCGGCAAGACCGCGCACCTGCTGGAACTGCGGCCCGATATCGAGCTGCTGGCCCTGGATGCCGACCCCAAGCGTCTGCAGCGCGTGCAGCAGAACCTCGACCGCCTGGGGCAGCGCGCGACGCTAAAGGCCGCCGATGCGCGCCAGACCGCCGCCTGGTGGGATGGCCGGCCCTTCGACGCCATCCTGCTGGATGCGCCCTGCAGCGCCTCGGGCATCGTGCGCCGTCACCCGGACGTGCGCTGGTTGCGCCGGCCGGGCGACATCCCCCAGCTGGCGGCCATCCAGGCCGAGCTGCTGGAGGCCTTGTGGCCCACGCTGAAGCCGGGCGGCCGCCTGGTCTACGCCACCTGCTCGGTGTTCAAGGCCGAGGGCCAGGCGCAGACCGACGCGTTTTTGCAACGCCATGCCGATGCCAAGTCCATCGCGGTGCAAGGCGTCACGGGTCACCTGCTGCCCCTGGCCGACAATGAGACGCATGTGGAGGGAGCCGCGGCTTTGGACGGCTTCTACTACGCCCTCATCACCAAGCAAGCCTGAACCGCGCCTTGATCCTCAGCACGCCCTTCTCGTCCACCGCCAGGCCCGCCGGCGCCGCCCGCCCGGGCCGGGCGCTGCTGTGGCTGGCCGGGCTGCTGCTGTGGCTTGGCCTGGGGCTGGCGCGCGCCGATGGCGTGCTGCTGAACCAGCTCAGCACCGAGCGCGTCGATGATGGCCTGGCGCTCAACTTCAGCACCCGTTTCGAGCTGCCCAAGCCGGCGGAAGAGGCGCTGGCCAAGGGCGTACCGATCTATTTCTCCGCCGAGGCGGCGGTGCTGCGCAACCGCTGGTACTGGCGCGATGCCCGCGTGGCGCGCGCCTCGCGCAGCTGGCGCCTGGCCTGGCAGCCGCTGACCCGGCAGTACCGCGTCAGCACCGGCGGCCTGAACCAGAGCTACGAGAGCCTGGCCGAGGCGGTGGCCTCGCTGCGCGGCGTGTCGGGCTGGCGCATCGCCGAGGCCAAGGAGCTGGAGGACGACGGCCGCTACTACCTGGAGTTCAGCTACAAGCTCGACACCAGCCAGCTGCCGCGGCCGATGCAGATCGGCCTGGGCGCGCCGCAGGGCTGGGACCTGAAGGTTGAGCGCACGCTGAACCTGAACCCGGACTTCAGCGCCAAGCTGGCGCCATGACAAAAGCGGCGCGTTGGGCCTGGGTGGTCTCCCTGGTGGCGGTGACCGGCGCCTGCGGGGTGCTGGCCTTCCTGCTCTCGATCGGCGCCACCGCGCCGCGCGGCTTCTTCGAGCGCCACTATGTCTGGCTGTTCTGGCTCAACGTGGTGGTGGCGGCGCTGCTGGTGCTGGTGATCGGCATCGCCGCGGTACGCCTGGTGATACGCGTGAAGCGCGGCAAGTTCGGCAGCCGCCTGCTGCTCAAGCTGGCGGCCATCTTCGCGCTGGTGGGGGTGGTGCCGGGGCTGTTGATCTACACCGTCTCCTACCAGTTCGTGAACCGCAGCATCGAGAGCTGGTTCGATGTGAAGCTGGCCAGCGCGCTGGACGCCGGCCTCAAGCTGGGCCAGGGCACACTGGACAGCCTGGTGGACGACCTGGGCGTGAAGACGCGCAGCGCCGCCGAGCGCCTGGCCGAGCTCAACAGCATGCCGCAGACGCTGGCGCTGGAGCGCGTGCGCGAGCAGCTCTCGGCGCGCACCGTGGCCCTGGTGGGGCCCAACGGCCAGATCCTGGTGGGCGTGGGCGGCGACACCCATTCGCTCACCCCCGACCGACCCCAGCCCGAGCTGCTGCGTCAGGCGCGTGCCCGGGGCCTGGTGAGCAAGATCGACAGCCTGGAGGAAGATCCGCCGCGCCTGCGCGCGCTGGCCCTGCTGCCCTCCAGCGATCTCAGCCTGGGCGGCGGCGACCGCTACCTGATGGTGGTGCAGGCCCTGCCCGCCAGCATGGTGGCGAATGCGCTGGCGGTGCAGGCGGCGAATGCCGAGTACCTGCAGCGCGGCCTGGAGCGCGACGGCCTGCGCCGCATGTACCTGGGCACCCTGACCCTGGTGCTGGTGCTGGCGGTGTTTGCCGCGCTGCTGCTGGCGGTGACGCTGGGCAACCAGCTGGCGCGGCCGCTGCTGCTGCTGGCCGACGGCGTGCGCCAGGTGGCGCAGGGCGACCTGACGCGCAAGCCGGTGCTGAGCTCGCGCGACGAGCTGGGCGGCCTGACGCGCTCCTTCGCCGACATGACCCAGCAGCTTGCCGATGCGCGCGGCCTGGTGGAGCAGAGCGTGGCCCAGCTGGAGAGCGCGCGCACCAATCTGCAGACGATTCTGGACAACCTCACCGCCGGCGTGATCGTGTTCGATGCCCAGCAGCGCATCGACACCGTCAACCCCGGCGCCACCCGCATCCTCAAACTGCCGCTGGCGGCCTACCGCGGCCGCCAGCTGGACGAGGTGCCGCAGCTGGAGGCCTTTGCCAGGGCGGTCCGGCAGCGTTTTGAAATGAATGCCGGCACCCAGCTGGGCGGCGCGGGCGAGCGCGACCATTGGCAGGAGGCTTTCGAGCTGCAGCTGGACCAGAGCCAGGACGTGCTAACCCTGCTGGTGCGAGGCGCATCCTTGCCGCATGATGCGCGCCTGATGGTGTTCGACGATATCTCCGAGGTGGTCTCAGCCCAGCGCTCCCAGGCGTGGAGCGAGGTGGCGCGCCGCCTGGCGCACGAGATCAAGAACCCGCTGACGCCCATCCAGCTCTCGGCCGAGCGCCTGCAGCACAAGCTCGAGGCCAAGCTCGAGGGTACCGACCAGGCCATGCTGGTGCGCTCGGTGGCCACCATCGTCAACCAGGTGCAGGCGATGAAGCAGCTGGTGAACGAGTTCCGCGATTACGCGCGCCTGCCCGCCGCCAGCCTCAAGGGCCTGGACCTGAACGCGCTGGTGAGCGAGGTGCTGATGCTTTACGCGCCGGCGCAGGAAGCCGGCCGCCTGCATGCCGAGTTGACGAGCGAGCCGCCCCTCATCAACGGCGATGCCACCCAGCTGCGCCAGGTCATCCACAACCTGGTGCAGAACGCGCTCGACGCCGTGAGTGAGCGGCCCGACGGCCATGTGACCGTGCGCACGCAGAAGGCTTTCAGCGATGCCGGCGAGCTGCGCGGCCTGCGTCTGCAAGTGACGGACAATGGGCCCGGTTTTGCGGAGAAGGTGCTCAAGAGGGCCTTCGAGCCTTACGTGACGACCAAGTCCAAGGGCACCGGCCTCGGGCTGGCGGTGGTGAAGAAAATCGCAGATGAACATGGCGCCCGCATCCGCCTGGTGAATCTGCACAAGGAAGGCGACGAGGCGCTGCCGGTAGTGGGCGCTCAAGTTTCGTTATCATTTTCAAAACTCGCGACTGCACCGAGCCCGGCCGAGACGCCAGATACGCGCCGGCCCGCGTGAACAGTAGGCATACATGGCAACCATTCTTGTAGTCGACGACGAACTGGGCATTCGAGCCCTCTTGTCTGAAATCCTCTCCGACGAGGGGCACACCATCGAACTGGCGGAGAACGCCGCCCAGGCCCGCGGCGTGCGCGAGCGCATGCGCCCGGACCTGGTGCTGCTGGACATCTGGATGCCCGATGTCGACGGCATCACGCTGCTGAAGGAGTGGGGCAGCTCGGGCCAGCTCTCGATGCCGGTGATCATGATGAGCGGCCACGGCACCATCGACACCGCGGTGGAAGCCACCAAGTTCGGCGCCATCGCCTTCCTCGAAAAGCCCATCACCCTGCAGAAGCTGCTGCGTGCGGTGGAGCAGGCCCTGGTGAAGACCGCGCCGCGCCCCGCGCCCACGGTGACGATGGCCAGCTTCGAGCGCAGCGACATGGTGGGCGGCCTGCCCATCTCGCATGCGCCTACCGGCCTGAGCGTGGCGCCCGCGGTGGTCCTGCCGCCCCAGGGCCTGGCCTCCGAGCAGGTGTTCGAGCTGGACCGGCCGCTGCGCGAGGCGCGCGATGCCTTCGAGAAGAGCTACTTCGAATTCCACCTCGCCAAGGAGAACGGCTCGATGACCCGCGTGGCCGAGAAGACCGGCCTCGAGCGCACCCATCTGTACCGCAAGCTCAAGCAGCTGGGTGTCGATCTCACAAGAAACAAGCGCAACAGCGGAATTTAGTGCTACACTCTCGGTCTTCGCTGATTTGAGCGGCTTGAAAAAGCCACCAAGCAGCGGTGACAAGACAAGGCCTGGTAGCTCAGTTGGTAGAGCAGCGGATTGAAAATCCGCGTGTCGGTGGTTCGATTCCGCCCCAGGCCACCAAACATCTCTCAGAAGCCCATCCATCGCGATGGGCTTTTGCATTTCTGGGCGGCGCCGGATGGGGTGGTCGGGGTCGGTTCCGAACTTGGGTGGTCGCTATGGACGGTTTCCTACACCGTGCAGTGGTGGGCCTTAGGCCTTGCTCTGGAAAGCCGCATGGCAACATTTTGTGGCCTTACGCGCGCCTGTTGCATCGATGTTGGCCTCATGCAATTTGCCCGACAATTGCGAGACGTCACCGCGAGAAAAAGACCTATGGGGATTGTCAAGATTGACCGCTCGGACTTGGGGGCCGGTGCAAGCCGGGGGCTGGCGAAGAAGGACTTCAAGAACTCTGCGTTTGAGGATGTGGACGGGAAAGAGGTCGTGTACCGCGATTGCGATTTCTCCTATTCCATCTTTGCCCGAGGCTACTTCCACAAGGCGAAGTTCGAGCGCTGCAAGTTCATCGGAACCCGGTTCATCGCAACCAACTTTCGTTCTGCGACCTTCGAGGCGTGCGATTTTTCTTATGCCGATTTCGACCGCTGCGTAATACCTGTCCCGCAGGTTCTGGCGAATCTCCCGACCTACGCCAACGTGCGATGGGAACTGCTTCACAACCTACGAGCGAACATGCGCGCCATTGGCGACACTCGACATGAGTCGGATCTTGTTTGGAGAGAAATCGACACCGAGATGGAGCATTGGCGCTCAATCAGCCGGGGGCAGGCGGGCTACTACCGCAAGTACACTGGCAATGAACGCTTACTTGCTCGGCTTAGGTATTGGCGCCTGCTGACAGAACGGTACGTCTGGGGGCACGGAGAATCCCTGGTGCGATTGGGTGCGGCGACAGTGATAGCGCTGGTGCTGCTGGGACTGCTGAATGCTGTCGGACGTGTTGGCGATCTCGGCTCCGCTTCAATCGGCTCCATGGTGAAACTTTGGCTCGACAGTAGCCTGTTCATTGCAGGACTGTTCATTGACTTGCCCAGCGTTGGCGGCCAGGAGGTCGCTGGAAGTCCCATAACGTCGACATTGGCCGTGATGCTGAGGTACGTGAGCATTGGCCTCGCTGTGCCAGTGCTATACAAATACATCGCCAAACGTTGACTGGCGGGCCTATGGTCACAGTGCGGACTTTTCTCTTCGGATCGGCTGCGCGAGGCGATGCCGATGTGGCCAGCGACACCGACGTGCTGATCATCTACGCGTCCGAACCGTCCCCATCGGATCGTCAGCGAGCAAAGAAGTCCGTGACAGAGCGTTTGCAGCAGGACTGTGCCTTCGCAGAGTACAACTGGGAGCGCTTGGCCACCATGTTTGCCGACGGGCATCTCTTTGCGTGGCATCTGTACTACGAAGCTCGTGCGCTAAACGCCTTTGGGAACGACAACCTTGATTTCTCCTTCCCGAAGCCCGCTCCGTATATAGCGGCGCAACAGGACGCGTTGAACTTCGTCGGTTTGCTCGGAAGTTGCATGCGCTCGATCCACGGCAACACCGCCTCTCTGGTGTACGAGGCAGGTTTAGCGTATGTGGCAATCCGGAATATTGGGATGTCTCTCAGCATGAAGGCACTACCTCGGCCAGAGTTCGACAGACATGTGCCGTTTAAAGTGGCCCGGGCATTGCGCACTCCCCCGCCTTGTGATCTCCATGTCTATGATCTGATGGTCGCGGCCCGCCATTCCTCGCAGCGAGGCCTAGATGAGCCCGTCCTTGATGCAAGCGAATTGATGTCGGCGCTGGCTAGTGCCTGCGAATGGGCAGAAAGAACTCAGGAGATTGTTTGTGAAATCACAGGCGCCTAATCGATTCGGCACGTTCTTCTCCCGCGTGGAAACTGAGCGTATGGTCCTGTCGATCATCAACGATATGGCTAACGGCTCGAAACTTCATGGACTTACTTCGGTTGCAATCGAACGCTGGGCGGGGCAACTCGGCGCGATGGCGCCCTTGGGGTCTGAGCGAGCTGGAGAAGTCGTACGCCTGTTGCACCGAATAGCCGTTCGAGCCAACGCCCATGCGGATCAAAGTCGAGTTGTTTTCGCAGATGAAGCAAACACGACTCTACCTGTGCATGACTTGGTGGAGAAACTAAGAGTTCTTTGCGTTGATCGGTTCCAAGCGTCGTCGCCGAGTCAAGCTAACTAAGGAAACGGTTTACCCGGAGCTGGCCCTATCTGCCATCCTCTTGCGAAGACAAAATGGAAGGCGAGTCTGGAAAGCTTGTGGTTTAAAGGTGCCGCTTACGTAGCGCCCACCCGACGAGCCATAGACGCCGCCGCTCTTCAACCACGCGTGCTTGAGCAGGCCGAGTAGGCGCTGGGGTGCACCGTTATGAACTTGCACAGGCGCCGCGCGCTGCGCTCATGTTCGTGCCGCTCGATAGACGAGTACTTCGCCCGAACTGCTTGTCAAAGTACGCTGCGGCCTTTTCAATGTTTCGCGCTCCTCGGTCAGGCGCTTGAGCTCGGCCTTAAAGCGGCGTAGTTCGTCGATTTGCGGCAGCTGCGCCTGAGGCTCGCCAGGCGGCGTGCGGCGCACTTGACCACTCATACAGGCTGTGCTGGCTCACGCCAAGCCTGGCCGAGACGTCGGCCACCTTGTGTCCGCGCTCGGTGATCTGCTTGGCCGCCTCGGTCTTGAATTCTTCGGGGTATCTTTGCTTACTCGTGGTACCTCCTATTGCGCCCCAGGTTTGAGGCTCAGAGGTGTCTAGAAACCCAGGGCGATTCAGGTCCACTTGTCATCACCCTAGGAAAGCCCCATCAGGTCGGGACGTGCAGGATGCAGGAGAATTGGGGCCATGCTGACCTATCTGCGCATACGCAACTTCAAGGCTTGGCGGGACACGGGTCCTGTGCGCTTGGCCCCGTTGACAGTTATCTTCGGAGCCAACAGTGCAGGAAAGAGCAGCCTTGGACACCTATTGCTCGCACTGCAGCAGACGGCCCGTTCGACCGACCGCAAGCGCGCGCTGCATTTGGGCGACGCCAGCTCGCTAATCGACCTAGGTACGTTCAAGGACTGTCTGTACGGACACGACACGACAGCCACGCTGGCGTTTGAGCTGGGCTGGCGCTTGCCGAAGGCATTGGACGTGCGCGACCCTCTGGTGCCCTCAGCTCGCTACTCCGGTGATTCCATGCGGCTGGATGTGGAACTAGTCGCCAACAGGCACCAGCAGCCCGAGGTGCAGTCCATGGCCTTTGGTCTAAGAAGCGGCGCCGAGACAGTGTTAGATGTTGCGCTACGGCGTGATGCGAGCCGCAAGTTCTCGCTGACCTCGAAGTACTATGGTTTCAAAATGTCCGACGGCCGTAAGTGGCCCTTGGAGGAGCCCGAAAAGTTTTATCGATTGTCGGACGTCAGTGCGGCTCGCTTCAAGAACGCAGGCTTCATGACAGATTTTGCGCTGTCCACGGAAGCCATGCTCGATAGCCTGTCCTATTTGGGGCCACTGCGCAGCCACCCGCAGCGCATCTATCAGTGGTCGGGTGACACGCCCGCAAGCGTGGGGCCGAACGGCGAGCAGACTGTCGCAGCCATCCTCGCTGCACAGAGCGACGGCAGGCAACTAAATCGTGGCCCGCGCAGAGCCAAGCAAGGGTTTAGCGAGTTCATCGCGGGCTGGTTGAAGGATCTGGGCGTGATCGACGAGTTTTCGGTCCGCCCGGTGGCCGAAGGTCGAAAGGAATTTGAGGTGCTGGTGAAGACTGGTCCAAAGTCTCCCGAGGTCAAGATTACCGACGTCGGCTTTGGCGTATCGCAGGTGCTTCCAGCCTTGGTGCAAGCCTTCTACTGCCCACCGCACTCGACTGTGTGGATGGAGCAACCCGAAATTCACCTGCACCCGCAGGTACAAGCCGAATTGGCGGATGTCTGCATTTCTGCCGTTCAGGCTCGCCAGGACAGCGTCGAACGGCAAGTGCAATTGATCATCGAGAGCCATTCAGAGCATTTTCTGAACCGCCTACAACGTCGAGTGGCCGAGGGTGTCCTGACGCCGGATGATGTGGCAATTTACTTTTGCCGCCGGTCCAGCGATGGGGCGGAACTCGAACCCCTGCGACTCAACTTGCTGGGTGACATTGAGAATTGGCCTGAGAACTTCTTTGGCGATGAGATGGCCGACATTGCGGGGCGCACGCTGGCGGCGATCAAACGCAAGAAAGCCGAAGCTCCAGTCACGCCTACCAAATGAGGGCGGTCATCGACACGAACGTGTTGCTGGTCGCAAACGGGGACCATGCTGATGTGTCTGGCGATTGCAGGGCGGAATGTGTCAGGCGCCTGCAGGCCATGCAAGCCACTGGCATAGCAGTTATCGACGACAACTTTCGCATTCTGGGCGAGTACCTTAACAAGACGCGCATCAAGCCGCCCAAAGGGGTCGGCGACGTGTTCCTGAAGTGGCTGCTGCGCCAGGCCAACAACCCGAAGCGGGTGGAGCAGGTAGCGCTTATTGACCTCGGCACCGACCGTTATGCCGAATTCCCTGACGCTACGCTTGAGCCGCTGTTCGATGCCCCGGACCGCAAGTTCGCTGCAGTGGCAAATGCACACATAGCCAAGCCCTCAATCTGGCAGGCTGCCGACTGCAAATGGTTGGATTGGGAGCAAGCTCTGGCGGCTCACGGGGTGCGCGTGGTCTTTCTATGCGCAGATGACGCTTGCGCTTTTTACGCCAAGAAGTTTCCCGGCAAACCTGCACCACAACCCCAATCGTTAGTCACACAGTGAGCAGCTTCTCACGCCCCCACTCATTCCCCACTTAGATTGGCTGAGATATGGGCCCATGAGCCATGGCTACACGAGCATCGCGGCGAACTGGCGCACCTTTTCCTTCCGCGCCACCTTAGGCAAATCGTTCAAGGCCAGCAAAAGGGCAGCCACGTCGTCATCCTCGCAATAGAGGTACGGCAGCGACACCTTCAATGCCGCAGCGATGAGCCGTGCCGTAGCCACAGGCGGCTCGTGGACGCCTAGCTCATAGCGGCTGATTCGAGCCCGGCTGCTCGACTCATCGATGCCGATCAGTACCCCCACCTTTTCCTGAGACCAGCCCAAGTCCTCGCGCCGGGATCGCATACGGCGACCCACAACGGTTGGTGATCGGACGGGCCCGGAAGACATGTCACGAGTCTCGTGACGTGGTCATAATCTGTCGTCACGTAAGTCGTTACATGACCGCAGTCAAACCAGCTCGACCCACCCTGAAAGGAGACTCATGACCCTTGCTTTGTCTCTGGCCACGATGTTCGGCAAACCGCTCGCCGACAGACTCATCAAAGGGTTGATGGCCAGAAAAAGCGGGACCGAACGGTTTGAACAGGCCACTGCCGCAATGTCTCAAGGACTCACGGCCGTTGATGCGCTCAAGGATGCGTTCGGCAAGGAATTCTTGTCCGAATTGAATGATGTGCTGGGCACAACCGGCAACTCCCGCTTCAGCTACGAAGCTGGGACGCAAAGCTACATCCGCCTGTCCGACGAGAGCGCGGCGCCCGTCAAGATCCTGCGTGACGAACTCAACATCAATCTGGATCGGTTGGCGGTGCTCACTGAGCACACCCGCGATATCAGAAACCAGTTCATGGGGTTGGTGTCTGTTTGGCACGAGCGATGCAAGCAGTTCTACGGCTCGACCCACGCCGAAGACATCGAATCTACGTTTTCGACTATCAACAACCTACTGAAAGGAGAGTCCAGAAACTATCGACAGATCTATCAACTGCTGAGCTCTACCAGCCTGGGCGGGGTTGGCGCACTCATGCTCATTAGCGGTGTGTTCATCGCCACTGGCACTGGCGTCGGTCTGGTGTCAGCAATTTCTCTATTCTTGTTTGGCGTGCCATGGCTTTCCGTCGGCGCGCTGGTGCTGCCGGGCGCTTTGTTGATGGTGCTCGCCGCGAAGAAGACCCGACCCGTCGATGAAATCTCCTTGTCCGTTGCTCTGGCCTACAAGCTGTTGGAGCGCTTCGACGGTGGACCGAAATCCGAATCAAAAACCTAACAAAGGGAGTGTTTATGCATGCTCGTTTCTTGAATCTCTTGGCCGTTGTCGTAGTGACGGCCGGTTGTGCATCGATAGGCAAGGACTTCTCAATGGCCGACGTCGACGCTATGCAACCTGGAGTGACAACGTTTCAGCAGGCCCAAGAGAAGCTTGGAAAGCCTCACAGTGTCAATACAGCCGCGGATGGCCGCATGGCGGCAATGTGGATCCGTTCAGAGGCGGTCATGGGCTCTGCATCTGCTAAGGGGGTTGGCATCATCTTTGACAAAGACGGCAAGATGATCCGTGTCTCAAGTCGAACCGAGACGAAGACCAACTGACCACGAAATCCCCCAAGCCATGCGCCCCTGGACCGCAGTCCTCGGGCGCATTTTCTATTGCCTCAACAAAGGAGCTTTATGCACGTACTGCGCCATGCCCCTGAGGTATCGGCCTTCATGGAAACCTATCCGGACCTCGGAGTAGTGGCCGTGATCCGGCAGCGCCATGCCGAGCTGATGGCTGACGATGAAAGCAACATGGAGGAGTTGGTGTTCTTCGTGATCCCGGAAGCAGACGACACCTTAGCCCAGTTGGAGGCGGTGCTAGGTAGTTCGTTGCGAACTGCCGAGGGCCATCCGCTGTGGGAGGTCATCGAAACGCATGGCACCAGCTACGAGATGGTATTTGTGCTTTCTTCATCTGGGTACGGCGCCCTGGTGCTGGTGTCCAAGCAAGACTCCCATCCGGACCTGTTGGCCCTGTGCCAAACGCATGCCGTAAAGACACACCCGACAGCCACGCCATGAGTCATCAAGAGCCCCCACCAACAACCGCCCATCGAGGCGGTTTTTTTACGCCCATTGGGAACGGAGAACTTCAATGACGCCAGTTGATGAGACGGTCGCAGCGATGGTTGCGGCCTTGAGTGATGACCTCTACGAGCTCTGGAATGAGAGGGCCGGCGTCCGGGAGCACGATGGTGGTCAATCGCGCGAACTGGCGGAGGCCATGGCCCTTATCGACGTGATCCGTATCTGCCCGGCGGAAGCGATGGCTTGCTGGGCTAATACATAACGTCGCAAGTTAGTGCATCTTATGTGATAGGCCAAAGAATCCTATCTACGTAATTTTCAACAAAGAAAGGAAACGCTCATGTCAGACATCGAAGTCGAAGTGCGCGCCGAAGTCGATCCAATCAAGCCCACGCACGAAGGCGAATGTCTTTCTCTATCGGCGAGATCCACATTGAAATTCGTCATTGGTCACCATCAAGGAGACCGCACTTGGCATCTGCGCATCGCTGGCAACAGTGGCAAAGGCATGTGGTTCGACGGCTGGGCCTCTGCCGCAGACATAGAAAAGATCGTGAAGGGTGCAACGGAGTTGACGGCGAAGTCCTTCCATTCGCTCCATCCGGGTCGGTCGATCAATACCGGCGGCTTCGTCCTGGCGGCGTTGAAAGAGCTGGGCCTGATCCGCGCCAATGCGGAAAACAAGCGCCTGCACGAGCACGTGCCCACCACAACCTTCGCGCAAGCCGTCGCGGCGCATGCGGGCCAAGCGCAGAGCAGTTCCGCTGACGCCGCTCCAGGAAAGCCATCGCAGCGCAAAGGCAGAGGGGCGCATTGACCGCAAACATTACAGCAGCACTGATCGTCGCTGGTGTGATGGGCCTGTGGTTCCCTGCCACTCGTGGCTACGCCATCGTCGCTTCCGCCGCCCTTGCATTATCTATCACTGGCTCGTCATCGTGATCGTCGTTGGATCCGCTGCAGCCGTCTGTTTCCATCTCCGCCGCAAGTAACCCAAAAGGAAATCCTATGAACTACCTCGACTGCATCACGTTCGCCGCCCAACATGCCCAAGACTGGGATCTGCCCAACGACCTATTGCCCTTAGTCATCATCAGCGAGGCGGCCTTGCTGTCCGGCCACGAAGCCGGGCACATGGGCCACGCGCCCTGGGACTGAGCACCTGCCGCCTCCCTGTCCCCGGCTCGGATCACCTGCAGCCAGATAGGGGGCTCTCAGGCATTTGCCTGCCCAAGTGTCGCCCGGCTCGAAGGCTCCGGCAGACGACCCTGACGCTGCCTGCTGACCACTGCTTATGTCAGCGCACAGCTGATCGGGTAGGTGAGTCAAATAGACGGGTGCGGCGACTTAGACACATTTTTTCTCGGCCGCCTCTGCAGCGGGCACCTTGAATTGCCATTCAGACCTCGTCGCCGACTGCCATGCGTTGGCCCTGTCGCTGGACTCGGAAATTGCCGCCACCGCCGCATCACCGAAACAGGCGCCCCGCAACGTTGCGGCGTGGCGGTAGTTGCGGCAGGTTTGGGCAGGGTATGGCGACAACTTCCGCTCCATCGTTGCGCATAGCCAAATTGACAATGCCTACCGCTGCCCCCTACAATTTTCGTAGACGCATTTGCAAGCGCGCGTCTTCAAGCTACTACTTGGCATCGGCTTCTTGGGTTGGACGATCTCCCCGTCTACAAGCCGCGAGCGAGGGGAGTAGCTTTTTTGTTGCCTGTTTCCTTCGTGAGCGCACACAACCGCTCAACAAGGAAATTCAATGGAAACCAAGGAAACGTCCGGTCTTCACGGTCGCGACGAATATCACACCCAGCTAGTCGGCCTTCCCGACTCGAACCGTAGCAGCGCACTCTTCTGGTTCGGCTTCGGACTTGCTGTTATCCCCGTTCTGCCGAAGACAAAAAAGACCGCAGTCACATGGGATTTGTGGTTGCAGCGTCTGTCCGCGCGCCAAATCACCCTGCATTGGATTGCCCATCCGGGCCACGAAGTTGGCTTCATCGTCGGCAACAGCATGATCGTCTTTGACGCAGACAGCGCGAAGGCCGTTGCTGCGCTGATCGAGGCCGAGTGCCGTTTCGGCGTGCAGCCTTCAATGATCGTGCAAACGACGCGTGGAGAGCATCACTACTTCGCGAAGTCCCAGGACTTGCCGTGCAACACCACGAGCAAGATCGTCGCAGATCCCCAAGACCGCATCGATATCAAGACCGGCCGCACGATGGTGATCCTGCCCCCCAGCACCGGCAAGTTTCTCGTGAAATTTGGAGGTCAACATGCTTAAGCATGTCGACCAACTGAACGCCGCACCAATGGACTTTCTGAAGCACTTCGGCGCGCTGGCGGTGCCGAGCGAGATCAGCCAGCCAGTGCACGAGGTAATGACTCCTTCACAGAGCGCCCGATCTTTGCTCCTGCTGTCTGCCGGCCTCAAGCGTCTTTCGGCAGACTGTGACTACGGCAATTGGCTGCGCCTGGGTGCGCTCGTGTTTCATGTCTCCGGCGGCACCCAAGAAGGCTTCGACTGCTTCGACGCATGGAGCGCTACGGGTAAGAAATACAAAGGTGATCGTGATACACGCGCCAAGTGGAAATCCTTTCGCCTGGATCATCCGCGCCCGCTGACCATGGCGTCGTTTCGCTTCATCTTGGCCGAGCAGGGCCATGACTGGCAGGAAGTCTGCGCCGAAGCCGATGGCGATGCCTTCCAGGTTGTCAAAGTGGAGGGCCAGTGATGTCCGCTACTGACCCTAGTCACAACACCCCGGGCGTGGCTGCCGTTGAGGCCGTCGTCGTGCGTCTTGCCGCTCTGACGCCCATGGAGTACGACAAGGTCCGCCGAGACGAGGCAAAGAAGCTGCGTGTGCAGCTCAAGACCTTGGACGACATGGTCAAGACTGCACGCGCCAGCAGTGGCCCGGCGAGTCGCCTGCCTTTTACCGAGAATGAGCCCGCCGAGGAGCCGGTGCAGCCGGCAAAGCTGCTCGACGACATCGCCGCCCTTATCAAGAAGTACGTCATCTTGGAGCCCGAGCAGGCCGATGCGGCTGCCCTGTGGCTGGCGCACACCCACTTGATAGATGTTGCGGATGTTTCGCCAATTGCGATCATCAATGCGCCCGAGCGAGCCTGTGCGAAGACGCTGTTCCAGACCATCCTTGGCCGCCTAGCCTACCGCCCGTTGTTCGCCTCGAACGCATCGATGTCGGCGCTCTTCCGTTCCATCGAGCTGTGGGGTGCCACCCTGCTTATCGATGAGGCTGACACCTTCTTTCGCGACAACTCGGATCTGCACGGCATGGTGAATGCGGGCTACAAGCGCGGAGGCTTCGTGCTGCGCAGCGAGGTGACCACCGAAAGCATTGAGCCCAAGATGTTTTCGGTGTACGGCGCCAAGTCGATCGCCGGCATCGCGCTTGAAAAACACCTGCCCGACGCCACCATGAGCCGAGGCATCGTGTTCGGCATGCGTCGCAAGCTTGCGCATGAAAAGGTCGAGCGCTTCCGCCATGCCGATGATGAGGTCTTCAACCGCCTCAGTTCGCAGTTGGCGCGCTTTGCCTTGGATTACGCGCATCAGGTTCGCATGGCGCGCCCCACCTTGCCCGAACAGATGAGCGACCGTGCGCAGGACAACTGGGAGCCGCTGCTGGCGATCGCGGAGTGCGCAGGTGATGCCTGGGTTCAGCGCGCCACCGTGGCAGCGATCAAGATGTCTGTCGCAAGCGAATCGCAGGCCAGCACCGGAAACGACCTGCTGGCGGACATCAAGGAGGTGCTGTCCAAGTGGTCCAAGCCGACCATCAAGACGGCCGACTTGATCTCGATGCTGATTGCCGACGATGACATGGGTTGGTGCACCTACAACCGCGGCAAGCCACTTACGCCCCGTCAGCTGGCCAAGCTGCTCGATGCCTACAGCATCAAGCCGAAGACCGTGCGCCAGCCCAAGACACCGCTGGAGCCCAACGGCAGCACACCAAAGGGCTACGACGTGGGCGACTTCAACGACGCTTTCACCCGCTACTTGAAGGCCGACGTCCCCAATGCGTGCCCGGAGCCCCAAGCCAGCACATCACCGCCGACATGCTTGACCGATGTTGCCGCAACGGAGCAACAGGTCGAGGCGCGTAGGGATGGTGAGCCTGACCTTATCAGAGCAACGGCCGCGCTGCTTGACCCGGCACCGCCCAAGTCGCCGACGTCGTTGGTAGACGCGGACTTCTAGCCCCTAGCCCCGCCGCCGCTAACCCCGGCGGCCTTTCATCACCTTGGCAATCAGCCTCCCCCCTGCGTGCAGGGCAGGCGTCGCTATTGCCATGTCACCAAAGGAATTTTGCGACATGAAATGTGTTTTTCCCCCTATCGCGATGGGCCCTAGCCGCTCGGCATACCCATCACCTGCCGACCCAGCTTTGCGCGAGAACCAGGCGCCTTGTCGCGCCAATCGCATTCACAACCAAGGAGACTGAGATGGCCGTCATGACCTTTACGCCGGCCTTCATGGCCACGGGCCTGGTGTGCCCGCCTGATAAGAAAAAAATCGAATACGGCGTGGCTGATGAGCCTGGCCTGTTCGCCGAGTGCCGCGCATCCGAGAAGGCTGTCCCGACTTGGTACCTGCGCCTAAAAAACGAAAAGGGTACGAACATTTACAAGAAGCTTGGCACCGTCCAGGAGGTTAGCTTGCCCCAGGCCAAGAAGCTCGCGAAGCAGCTTAAGGCCGAGCACATGCTGCTGCCGAAGCTGGCGTATGCCCCGGCACTGCCCGTCGAGATTACCTTGGACGAATTCATGCGCAAGCACTACATGCCGCACGCGGAGATGCATAAGCGCTCGCATGTTCGTGACGAGCAGCTCTACCGCATCCGCATCGCGCCGAAGTTTGGCCACCTCCCCCTCAGCAAAATCAATCGGCACGAAGTTCAGGTATTCCATGTTGGCTTGGTCAAGGAGCATGGCCTGAGCCCGGCATCTGCCGACTTGCACGTTGCGCTGTTTCGGCACGCGCTGGCGCTGGCACAGGAGTGGGAGATGCTGGAGAAGAACGTCCTTCGCGGCTTCAAGCTGTTTCACGTTGATAACCGCGTCGAGAACTATCTTGACGATGCCGAAGTTGAGCGTTTGAAGAACGTGTTGCTTGCAGATGGGAATCGCATGGTTGCTTTGGCGATCCTGTTTCTGCTGGTGACTGGCGCTCGCCTCAATAGCGCGCTGCATGCAAAGTGGCGTGACGTCGACATGCCGAACGGTGTCTGGCTTGTACCCGCGACCGAGGCGAAGTCCAAACGTGCCAATCCGCAGTACTTGAATCCGAGTGCGCTCTGGATTCTTGATGCTGTCGGCACCCGCGGGTCTTCGGAGTATGTGTTTGTAAATCGCCAGACGGGAAAGCCCTTCACGACCATTACGCGCGTCTGGTATCGCTTGCGTAAGGAAGCGGGCCTTAGCAATAAGGTGCGTCTCCATGACCTGCGACATACCTTCGGGAAGATGGTGCTCGCCGCTGGTCACAGCCTCCCCGAGCTGCAGCGCGCGATGAATCATGCAGACTGCCGCACGACCCAACGTTATGGACACTTGACGGGCACCACGATGCGAACTGTTGCACTGGCAGCGTCCGTGATCGTCAAGCCTGCCGAGGCGGTGCCGGCATAGCTGCGCTATTGGGTGTCCGGGTCGGGGTGGGCTACGGCCCCCTCGACCGGCCCATGCCGCCCGCCCATGCGTTCGGTAGGCCGCGTTCGGCGGTCGGTGGCGCTATGCCGTTGATTGCATTCGAGAAATCTTATGGCGATGCATGCGGGATGGTCGGCGTCGTTCGGTACCCGGTTCGGTAAGTAGGTTGGGGCGCCCCGGTCTGAGCCAAAAAGTTGTTAGTTCTCTTCGACTTAGGCAAGACCTGACCCCACCTGTGCACTGTTTTGAAAATCCGCGTGTCGGTGGTTCGATTCCGCCCCAGGCCACCAAACGCAAATGGCTCCCCTCGTGGGAGCCATTTTCGTTTGGCGGTTCGCGGCGCGGATGAGAACCACGTTCGCTCTATGGCAGCCAGTGGCTGCCATAGGACGTTGCGCAGCAACGGTCCGAAGTGCCCGGGAGGGCACGGAGGATGACTGATCGGCCTAAGCCGAGCAGGCACAATCCGCGCTGGTGGCGGGCGCGGGTGGTGCCGGGCGTACACTCCAACACTTAGGCAAAAGCCCCGCGTAGCTCACTATTCGGGGCTTTTCTACGATTTGGTTGCAGCTCTACATACAGGTACATGCAAGCTCTAAAAACTTCACTGGTCTTTGAGACGGCATTTGGCGTTTACACGGCAACGCACCTTATTGGACAAGGTGGAGCGGGAAAGGTCTATGCGGCCGAAGACGATGATCACGAAGCGGTTGCAATCAAGGCCCTAGACAAGCTCGCGCCGAAGGACAAGCGAAAGCGATTCAAGAACGAAATCGCGTTCTTGGCGCGGCAAAGACACAAGCACCTCGTTCCGGTGCTGGATCACGGTTTTCAGAGCGAGATCGGTCCTTTTTACGTTATGCCGCGGTACGCCGGTAGCCTCCGCGATTTGATGCAAGAAAGTGGCCGGCGCGAGGATGCGCTCTCACTATTCATGCAAATTTTGGAAGGTGTCGAGGCTGCACACTTGCTCGAGGCAGTGCATCGAGACCTGAAGCCGGAAAACATTCTTTTCAATGAGCGCAACGAATTGGCTATTGCTGATTTCGGAGTTGCTCAGTTTGCGGCAGACATGCAGGCAACGCTCGTTGAAACGTCCAAGGGGACACGGCTCGCGAACTTTGCCTACGCAGCTCCAGAGCAACGCAGGGTAGGCGCCCCTGTCGGTAGGGCTGCGGACATATTTGCATTGGGTTTGATCCTGAATGAACTGTTTACCGCGGAGATTCCGCAGGGCGCCGGCTACAGGACGATTGCGCAGGTCGCGCCGTCATTCGGCTATTTGGATCAGGTTGTCGAAGCGCTGATTCAACAAACTCCAAACTTGCGGCCCGCAACGATTGCCGAAGTAAAGCGCTTGCTAAGTCTTGGGCGAGGCGCCGCGATCTCCAACCAGCGTCTGAGCGAAATCTCGCAGACGGTTGTGCATGAGGGTGAGATCGATGATCCGCTCGCGCTGGAGCCGCTGAGAGTCGTCGATGCCGACTGGCGTGAGAGTACTTTGACGCTTGTTCTTTCCCGCCCGGTTCACGACAAATGGATCAATGCATTGCAGAACATGGGCAATCATTCCGCCGTGTGGGGTAAGGGGCCCGGGGCGTTTTCTTTCGATAGGGACAGAGCGGTGGTGTCAGCGGGCCCGTCGGAGGTTCAACAAATCATCGACCATTTCAAAGATTGGCTCGAACCAGCGAGGCGCACGTTGGCTGCGATGTACGAGACTGAGTTTGCGCGGAAGGCTCAACTTGACGCGCAGCGATTGCATCAGGAGGCAGAGAAGATTGCTGAGCGCCAGCGCGTGAAGGACTCAATGCGAATCTAGACCGGTATTGGCGCTACCGGAGCGATTGGGCTCGCTCGCATACGCGTTGCGGGGCGGGATGCTCGGCCATTTCAGGAGCGTTCCATAGCCGCCGCGTGCGCCGGCCATCTCGTCCCGCCCACGCATTCACCCCCAAGGCCAGCGCCACCAGTCCCGCCCCGCCCAGTTCCGCCGCGCTCGGCGCCTGCCCCAGCAGCGCATGTACGCCCAGCACCGACACCGGCACCATATTGATGAACAGCGTGCCGGCCACGGCGCCCAGACGGCGGACGCCGAAGTTGAAGGCCATGGCCGCCAGCACGGTGGGCAGCACGGCGATGTAGAGCAGCGCTGGCAACTGGCTTGCCAGCACGCCGATGGCCGGGGCCGGCGCCAGGCCCAGCAGCGTGGCCACGAGCGCGGCCAGCAGCATCCAGGGCCAGGCGGCCACGGCCGTGAGTGCCGTGTATTCAAGCGGGCTCAGCTCGGGCATGGCGGCGGCGCCGCGCGTGTACAGCACCCAGCCCAGGGTGCCGGCCAGGCTGAGCAAATCGCCCAGCAGCATGGGCGCGTCGGCCGCCTGCGCCGGGCTGAAGACATTGGCGACGGTGGCCACGCCGGCCAATGCCATGGCGGCGCCGATCAGCGACATGGCCGAGGGGCGCTGCCCGTCCAGCGCCCAGCGCAGCAGCAGGGTGGTGAAGGGCATGCTGGCCATGATGACCGCGCCGTGCGAGGGCAGCGAGCGCGCCAGGCCGTAGAACACCAGCACGCTGAAGAAGCCGTAGCCGGCCAGGCCCAGCAGCGTGAGGCGGCCGAGCCGGGCGCGCAGCTTGCGCCAGGGCGTCGAGCCGAAGAGCTGGGCCAGCGCGCCGAGCAGGAGGCCGGCCAGCAGATAGCGAACGACGGTGAACCACAACGGGTCCAGCACGCTCAGCAGCGGCTTGCCGACAAGAAACAGGCTGCCCCAGGCGCTGGTGGCGCAGAGCAGGGCGACGACGGGAGCGAGCGCGGTAGGCATGATGGTGAGGACGGCGGGCGCGCATGGCGCGATGCGGAGTGGTGGATGGCTGCAGTCTGGCGATGCCGGCCGCGCCGGTCCATTTGCTTCGGCGGCACGCATCGTTCGGAGTTTCGACATGCGCCCACGACCCGCCTGGGCAGAATGGCGGCATGGAGATCTACCAGCTGAAGACATTCATCGCCGTGGCGGCGGAGGGCAATCTCACGCGTGCGGCCGAGCGGGTGTTCACCAGCCCGCCGGCCGTCAGCGCCCAGCTCAAGGCGCTGGAAGACGAGCTGGGCGTGCGGCTGTTCGACCGCACCGCGCGCGGCATGTCGCTCACCGTTGCGGGCCAGCGCCTGCTGGCCGAGGCGCAGCGCACCATCGCCGCCTCGCAGGCCCTGCAGGCGGCCGCGGCGCAGATCCGCGGGCAGGCGCGCGGCGCGGTGCGCATGGGCACGGTGAGCGATCCGGTCTCGCTGCGCCTGGGTGAGGTGTTCGTGCAACTGGCCGAACGGCATCCGCAGGTGGCGCTGCAGCTGCAGCAGGGCCTGTCGCTGCGCACCATGCAGGCGGTGCGGCGCGGCGAGCTGGACTGTGCGTATGTGCTCAACGAGCAGGCAGAGCTGGATGGCCTGGAGGTGCTGCGCCTGACGCCGGTCGACATCGTTGCGATGCTGCCGCCGCAGTGGCGGGCCGACAGCCTACCCGGCTCGCTCAGCGCCCTGACCGAGCTGCCCTGGGTGACAACGCCGACCGAATGCGGCCTGCGCCTGCAGCTGGAGACGCTGTTTCGCAGCGTGGGCAGGGAGCTGCCGGTCGGCCCCATGGCCGATACCGAAGCCGCGATGCGCGCCATGGTGGCGAGCGGCCTGGGCGCGGGTCTGATGCGGCGCGATCAGGCCGAGGAACTCGAGCGCCAGGGGCAGGGCCGGGTCTGGCCGGGCTGGCGCGGGCAAACCTGGCTGTGCTGGGTCGGCCCGGAGGTCGGGGCCGAGCTGCCGGCGCTTGCGGCGGTGCGGGAAGCGGTGCTGCAAACCTGGGCCGTGGCAGATGACAGCCTGAGTCGGCGCGGCCGTACGCGGGCGGGCTGACGTGGGGCGCTCGAGTCCAACAGGCACTATCCCCCTTGCCCTTGCCCCTGCCTCCTGCCTCCTGCCCGACGTTCGCCGGCCCGCCAATGGCCCGCAACAGTTGTCTTCATTCCGATCTCCGGTCGGCTCGTTTCGCCAAGCAGGGAACGCCCCATGCTTTCCTTCAGGTTGTCGGTCTGGGCGCGCCTGGCCTGGGTCGGGATCACCGCCAGCGCCTAGCGCGGCGATACGTTCAGGCGCTCGCTAAGATCGCTGCTGATGCCGTCCAGTTCCAACCCTCACGCCTCCATGCCCGCCGTCATTGGCTCGACGCCATGAACACCAACAACCGCAAGGTCGCACTGCGCATCGGCGTCGTCTCGCTCTGCCTGGCGGCGCTCGCCAGCCCGATCGCCTGGTTGGTTTCCAGCGAGCAGGCCGAGGAGCAGGTCGTCGCCTTCGCCCGCGAGGAGGGGAACCGCGTGCTGGCCAGCCAGCAGGCCATTCGCCTCGACGGCCCGGAGGCGGCCGCGCATGCGGCCGATGCCGCGGCGCACCTGGTCGGTGGCCTGTTCGACATCGCCGAGATCTACGATCCGGCGGGTCGGAAGCTGGCGGAGTCGCTCACCGCCGGCGGCGAGGCGATTGAGCGGCAACTGCCCAAGCATGCACGGCCCGGCTATGCCGCCGCCAGCTACGAGAGCCTTTGGCTGGCAGATGGCCGGCATGTGCTGCGCGTGATGGTGCCTCTGCGCGCCACGCCGAAGGCGCCGGTCACCGGCTATTTCGAGGGCGTACGCATCGTGCCGGGTTGGCAGCAGGAGCAAATCCGCGCCGAGGCCTTGGTCGCCGCGCTGATGGCCTGCTTCGCGTCATTGGCCTGCGGCGGCGCCATTTATCCGGTGGTGGTGCACCTGTCGGGTGAGAACGAGCGCAAGGCCCGCCAGGTGCTGGAGTCGCACGTCGCAATGATGGAGGCCCTGGGCCGGGCGATCGCCAAACGCGACTCCGACACCGGCGCCCACAACTATCGCGTCGCCTGGATCTCGGCGATGCTGGGCGAGACCCTGGGGCTGCGCGGTGCGGCGATGCAATCGCTGATACTCGGCAGCTTCCTGCACGACGCCGGCAAGATCGGCATTCCGGACGCCATCCTGCTCAAGCCTGGCCGTCTCGATGAGCGCGAGATGCAGATCATGCGCAGCCATGTCGATCTGGGCGAGGACATCGTGGCCGGTGCTGGCTGGCTGGACGGTGCGCGCGAGGTGGTCGCTGGCCATCATGAGAAATGGGACGGCACGGGCTACCCGCGCGGTCTTGCCGGCGCTGACATCCCGCTGGCCGCGCGCATCTTCGCGGTGGCCGATGTGTTCGACGCGCTGTGCTCGCCCCGGCCCTACAAGCCGGCCCTGCCTTTCGACGCGGTGATGGGCATGCTGCAGGAAGGCCACGGCAAGCACTTCGACCCGGCCGTGCTGGACGCCTTCGCCGCGCTGGCGCCCCAACTGCGTGCACGGCTCGAAGGTCTGCCGGAAGAGGGTGTCAAGCAACTGATGTCGGAGATGGTGCTGCGCCACTTCGAGCTGCTGGTGGCCTGAGCCCACGCCTGGCCTGCTGGCCGCGTGCCGTCGGGGCCAGCAGGCACAATCCCCCCATCGCCCCTGGCCATGCCGCCAGTGCCGCTCGCCGATCCGCCCATGGACCGGTGACGCTTCCCTCCCATCTCTTTCGTGGGCTCAAGATCCATCGACATGAACCCACCCACGCCAGCCAAAGCCATCGCCCCGCAAGACCACGCCACCCTGCTCGCCACCGTGATCGCTGCGCTGAGCACGCGCAGCCTGAACCATTTCGCCGCCGAGGCGCGGTTGGACGGCGAGAGCCTGCAGCAGGCGGTGGAACGCTACGAGATCGATTACGCCTGGCATGTGCTCGGCTCGGCGCGCCTGCGCGAGGCCACCGTGGCGCGGCTGGAGGCCAGGCTCAAGCAGCCGGCCAGCGCCGCGCAGCAGCGCTGCATTGCCGAGGTGCTGCACGCCGCCGCCAGCGCTCAGGATCCCGAGCTGCTGATGAGTTTTGACAACGACGTGGCCGAGCAACTGGCCGCAGCGCTGGGCTGAGCGCGCTCAGTCGATCTTCAGCTGGCGGCTGCCCGTGCCCTGCTTCTTCGGCAGGGTGAGCGTCAGGATGCCGTTCTCGTACTTGGCGCTGGCGTGGCCTTCATCGACCTCAGTGCCGAGCTGGAAGCTGCGTGACACGGTGCCGAAATAGCGCTCTTCGCGCAGCGACTTCTCGTCGCGGCCGCGCGCGTCGAACTGCTTCACCTCGGCGCTGACGGTCACCACATTGCCATCCACGGCAACCTTGATGTCGTTCTTGCTCACGCCGGGCAGTTCGGCATGCACGGTGAAGAGCTCGGCCGATTCCTTCACGTCGATCTTGATCTTGTCGGGCGAGGGCAGCGGGTCGCCGTGCAGGGGCCGGACGTAGAAGCCGGTGTTGAAATCGCGCAGCAGGTCGTCGAACAGATGGCTGCGAGTGATCAGGGAGCTCATGATGGTCCTCCTTCAACGCTGGATATTCGCGGCAGCCCCCGCGCTGCGACCGCAGCCGGCTGGCTACATGCAAATATTTGGCGCCAGGAAGCCCGGCGTCAAAGCCTCAAACGCCGCTGTTTGAGCAGGCGCAACAAGCATCAAGCCTGTGCTTGCAGGCCTTCCACGTAGACCAGCTTGTCGCTCGCCGCATCGACCACATAGCTGAGCAGCTGGCGCCGGTTCTTGCCCATGCCGGGCGGCAGCAGCGAGATGTGCACCCAGCCCGAGTTGGGCCCTTTGCGCGGGTCGTAGCACTCGCAGATGATCTGGTCGTAGTTGGGCAGGTTCGCGCTCGCCCAGCGCGCCAGCTCCAGCGTGGCCATGCCGGCAATCTCGACATCGCAGGCGCGGCCCTCGGTGTGCTGGCTGGTCGAGATCCAGCTGGCGGGGCGGTCCTTCAGCAGGCGCTCCAGCGCCTGGCTGCGGTACACGCTGTTGGGCGTGAAGCGCCCGAAGCGATCGCGTATCGGCTGCAGCACCGCGCGCGCCAGGTGCACGGCGCTGCGCAGGGCCGCGTCGTCGTGGAGGGCGTTGTCGATGCCGCGCCGCGCTGCCAGCTCCGAGACGGTGAGCTCGTAGAGCTGGAAGTTGGGCGCGATCAGGTCCTCGGGCCGCACCGTGGCGGTGCTGAGGTTGGCCAGCGCGGCCTTGCTGAGATCTTGTCCTGCCATGATGGGTGAGCCTCCCTGCGGTCAAACGGCGCGCCGCATCGTCTGCAGCGCTTCATGCACGGCCAGGTCCCAGGGCGCGCGCCGCTCGCCGGTGAGCTCGATCAGGAAGTCCAGATGCTCCTGGATCGTGGCGGCCTCGCGCAGGCTGGCGCCGCGCGCCAGCGCGGCCTCGTAGCGCGCCGTGGCGGCCTGTGCCAGCGCAGCGCAGCGCTCGCTGTCGCGCGCCGCCAGCAGCAGCTGCACCACCGCCAGGTCGCCCAGCGCGCATTCGCCCCAGAAGCTGGGCGAGGCCTCCAGCTCGGCGCCGGCCGCGCTGGCCTGCTGCTCGCACTGGGTGTCGAGCGCGGCATGCCAGTCGCCGCGCGCATAGGCCGGGTCGTAGGCCTCCAGCAGCAGGCAGGCCAGGGCCCAGTTGCAGAAGGCATAGGCGTCGGGCCGGGCGTCGAAGGCCTGGCGGTAGTAGGCGGCCATATTGAGCAGGGCCTCGCTGCGGCCATGCTCGATCTGCACCCAGGCCAGGCGCTTGCAGGCGCTGCCCATCAGCTTGAGGCGCTCGCCGCTGCTGGCGCGCGCATTGATGACGTCGAGCTCGCGCAGCGCCTGCTCGATGCGCTCGGCGATGGCGCGGCGCTGCAGCTGCAGGCCGGGCCCCGCCCCGGCGCCCGCACGCTGGCGCAGCGCCACCCATTCGAGCGCGGCCAGGCGCACGCGGTAGTTGGCCGCCTGTTCGGCCGCGCGCACCGGGCATTCGCCCTGGTCGGAGGCAAGCGCCTTGTCCAGCCAGACGAGTGCGTCCTCGAACATATTGCCCTCGCCATAGGCAAAGCCCAGCGCCGCGCAGACGTCGGCGCGCGCCAGCCAGTCGCCGGTGCGGCAGTCGGCGCGGTCCTGCGCGGGGATGCGCTTGAGCAGGGCGTCGATGCGGGCGCGCAGCTGGGCCTGCAGCGCGGGTTCGTCGCAGTCCTTCTCCTTGGACTGCATGCGCGTGTCCTCGGCACGGTTGCGCAGCTCCACCACCAGCTCGGCGGCCGAGCAGAAGGGCGGTTTGGCGGCGCGCTCGGCCTCGCCATCCTCGCGCACCAGGCGGTAGCCCGGGTCGCCATAGCATTGGTAGGCGCCCCAGGTGTTGGCGCCGGGGTGGCGCTCCCAAGCGGCGCGGCGCGCCTCCAGCACGGCCTGGCCAAAGGTCTTGCCGGCCAGCATGGCGCCGTAGAAGGACTGCGCAAAGGTGAGGGCGGCGGCATCGTCCACCGCCCAGCCGGCGCAGATCACCGCGCGCACCCCCATGCGGATGAAGCCCACGCCGAGGTTGGCGGCCAGCAGGTTCTGCCCGCCCAGGCTGCCGCCGGTCTTGCCCAGCTTGCAGCAGTTGACGAACACCAGCTCGGGCACATAACGCATCTGCTCCACGTCACCGGGCGTCAGGAAGACGCCCTTGCCGATCACCATGCCGGAGTACTTCCGGCGCTCCGGCAGGCGCTGGGCGCTGCTGCCATCGGGCAGGGTGATGCTGAGCTCGGCGGGCGCGGCCTCCTGCGCGACCTCGAACTCATGCTCGCCATGGCCGGCCAGATGCAGCACCCGCAGCGGCCGGCCGTGCAGGCCGGTGAGGATGCTGGAGGCGTTGGCGTCGATGCTGGCCGTGACGTCGTAGCCGCCCTGGGCAAACAGCTGGCGCACCTGCTCGGCCTCCTGGCGCGCGCCCGGCAGGTCGACAAAGCCGTCCCAGCCGTCCAGGTCGGGGTTGCCCACCACGTAGACGCTGTTCTGGTAGGCGTAGTTGGGCTGGGCGCGGAACAGCTCGGTCTTGAGCTGGCGCACCATGCCGCTGACCACCGCCGGCGGCCGGCCCAGATGGCTCCAGCGGTCTTCCAGCAACTCCCAGGGGAAGCGCGCCGAGGCCTCGTCCAGCAGCAGCACCATGGCGCGCTGGTCGGGTGCGCTCTCCTTCAGGCGGTTCGGCAGCAGCATCTCGAACAGGGTCTTGGAGACTTCGCTGTTGTTGCCGGCGCTGCCGCAGGCCTGGGCGATGAAGCCGTCCGCCAGGCGCAGCTGGCCGAAGGCCAGGATGGCCTCGGCGCGCGCGCGGTCGCCGGTGACGACGAAGCGCAGCCGGTCGGCCTTGCGGTCCTCGGTGATCTCGATGCGCTGCCACCAGCTCTGGTCGGCGTCGAAGCGGCTGCGCTGCAGCCGGCCCTCGCCCTCCTCGACCACCGGGCAGGGCCAGTGCAGCTTGGGCCCGAGCTCGGCGCTGGCCAGCAGGCGTGCCAGGTCCTTGGCGGCGCCGATGGCGAGATCCTGGAACAGCTCGACGAACTCCACGCCGTCGATCAGCACCTGCTGGTCCAGTTGCGCGTCCTCGAGCTTGCGGTTCGCGGCCAGCGCGCCGCGCAGCACCGCCTCCATCGATTCCTGCGGCGACAGGCTGCTGGCGCCGGTGCCCACCAGCAGGCTGCTGAGGCTGGCGCTGATGCGGCCGTCCTTGTCCTGGTCGCGCGGCGCGCCCTTGCGGGCCAGGGCATCGCGCTGCAGCAGCTGCAGCGCGTAGTCCAGCAGCAGGTCGCGCACCCCGGCCTCGAGGCGGCCGGGCGAGAGCTCGCCCACCTGGCCCAGGCCCACCACCAGGGCGCCGCTGGGCGAGCGCTCGGCGATCTCGTTGAAGAACACCGCATGGCTGCCCGCCGCGCCCGGGTAGAGGCCCAGCTCGCGCTTGCGCGTGAGCGGGCCCAGCGCCTGCCGGCCGCGCAGGCGCTGGTCCAGCGAGGCCTCGGCGCTGACGATGGTGTCGTCCTGGTAATGGCCCACCAGCACCGGGTGGCGCGCGTAGCGCAGATCGCCATGGCGCAGGCTGACGCGCAGGCGCGCGCTCTGCGGCCTGGCTCCGGCGCCGCGCCGGCGTGCGCGCGTGCCACCAAAGCCCAGCCCGCGCAGCGCCGCCGCGTCGGGCAGCTCGTCGAACACCGGCAGCTCGGGCAGCACGAAGCGCTCGGCCGCGCCGCCGGCGCGCGCGCGCGTCGGCGGCGTGCTGGAGAGCTGATCGGTGTTGCCGCTCAGCAGCAGGTCCACATAGCCGCGGAAGATGCTGCGGTCGTCGGCATTGCTGCAGAGCTGGTCGTGGCCGGTGTCGGGGGCGTAGAAGGTGCGCACGTCCTTGAGCCGCCCCGAGGCCCAGGGCACCGTGCCATCGCCCTCACCGCTGGCGATCCAGCGCAGCTTCTTGCGCGCCAGGCCCCAGCCCTCGTCCACCACCTCATGGTCCACCACGGTGGCGCTCTGGCAGCCCGCCACGTAAATCATGTGCTCGGGGTCGATGGCAGCGTCGCGCAGCAGCTTCCAGGTGGCAGCGGCCTGGCGCAGCACCGCGTCCTCGATCGGCGTCCAGCTGGCGTTGATCTCCTTCTTCAGCGCCTTCCAGGTGGCGGACTGGGCCCAGGGGTTGGGCTCCTGGTCCCAGGGCAGCAGCTCGGCCAGGCCGGGGAAGCGCCGCACGATGTCGATCACGCCATCGGCGCCGCGCGTCAGGTCCAGCAGGATCAGCTTGGCCTGGGTGGGGTTGTTGCCGGTGAGCCAGCGCACCGCCTCGTGCGAGCCGCGGTTGGGCGTGCCCAGCATGAGCAGCCGGCTGGCCGGCAGCGCGCACAGGCGCCGCCAGGCCTGCGCGCCGGCGCCGCCATCGGCGATCATGGCGCGTGCCACCAGGCCGCCCATCGAATGCGCGACGATGTGCACCGGCTGGTGGCTGCGCTCGGCCTCGGGCAGCACCGCCTCGAGCTTGGCGGTGAGGCGCTGGGCGGCCTCGCGCACCGAGAGCCGCCAGTCATAGGGCAGGATCTCGACGCGGTGGGTGCGCGTCAGATGCTCCAGCAGCGGGCCGTAGAAGTCGCCCAGCAGGTCCACCGCCTCGATATCGCCGGCCTCGATGCCGATCTCGCCCAGCCCGCCCTTCAGCAGCGGCCAGTATTCCAGCCAGATCGGATCGCCCCTGGCCTTGAGCGCGCTGCCCATGGTGCCGGGCACGACGATGGCGATCGGCCGTGGCGTGCTGGCCGCGCGGCTGGCGCTGACCGCCTTCCACCAGCTCGGCGCCTCGGGCTTTTCCATCGCCTCGGCGATGGGCAGGAAGCCGGCATCGCTGCCGTCCTTGCGCGCCAGCGCCGCGGCCAGCCAGTCGATCGAGAGCTTGTTGCGGAAGTAGTTGAAGTGCGAGACCTGCTCGCCCTGGTCGCGGCGGTAGCGCGCGCCGCCCGCCGGCCGCGCGATGCCGCCCAGCATCGAGGCGGTGTTGACCACCAGGTCGTGGTCGGCGGCGTAGAACCAGTCGATCGCCAGCAGCTTGAGCTGGCCCAGCAGGCCCTTGCCCTCGATATCGCCGGCGATCACGCTGAGGTCGGCGCTGGTCGTGAGCCCGGGTGTCTGCAGCAGGCGCGTGAGCGCCGAGCCCGGCATCATCGCCTCCAGGCCTGGCAGGGTGCGCGGGTCGGTGCGCTCCTTCACCACCGCCAGCAGGAAGTCCATGGCGTCGCCGAACAGGCCGCCGGGCACGAGCTTGCCCAGCACCGTGTCGAGGACGCTCAACCAGCGATCCAGGCGGCCGGAGGCCAGGGTGGTGCCGCGCGCCGGGCAGGCCACGCGCGCAAAGCGCAGCACGCGGATGCGGCGCTCGTCCAACTGGGTCAGCAGCTCGCCGAGCAGCCGGCGGTCTTCCTGGTAGCCGCCGCTGCGCAGCTTGGCGGCCTCGCCGAGCAGGGCACCCAGGCCCAGCTGCTCGGCCGCGGTGCCGTCCTGCGCGAACAGCTGGTCCAGCAGCGCGGCATTGAGCGGGTCGTCGCCGCTGCGCGCGCGTTGGCCCAGGGTCAGCAGCTCGCCCACCAGGCCGCCGCGCGAATGCGAGACCAGGTGCAGCTGCGCCCCCACCGGCAGCTGCTTCACCAGCTCCAGCGCATTGCGTATCGGGCTCTCGCTGAGCGTGCGGTGCTCCCAGGCATAGACCTCGGCGCCATAGCGCTGCGCGATCTGCTGGCGCAGCGCCGCGGCGGCGCGGCCGCCCTCATCGGTGGTGCTGGCGGCGGTGGCTGCCAGCGCCGCATAGCTGCCGGCAAAGCTGGACATGGTGCCGTGCAGGAACAGCAGCACCGGCGCATCGCTCTTCATGCTGGCGGGCCCGTCGGCCACCGCGCTCATGCCCAGCTGCGGTTGCAGCGCCACGCGGTAGAGGCCGGGTTCGTTGCCAAGCTGCCTTCGTTCGAATGTGAGGCCGATGCTGCGTGCGGTGGCGCCGGCCAGGTCGATGCCGATGAAGTCCAGCGCCTTGATGCCCAGGCTCAGCAGGCCGCGCTCGCTGCTGGGCTGGATGTCGTCGCGGTAGGCGCCGATGCGCGCGCCGGCGTCGATCTCCCAGCTGGCCTCGCCATCGCCGCGCTGCGCGCCCTTGCGGCCGCGGTCGCGCAGCAGGTCGTCGGCGCGCACCCACATCACCAGGCCGTTCTCGTACTCGACGCGCACCACCTCGTCGGCCTGCACGTTCAGCGTGCCGGCCGCCTGGCCGGCGTCGCGCGCGGCGCTGAGCGGCCGCACCCGCCGCGGCGTGCCGCTGATCCTGACCTGGCTGGTGGCCAGGGTGGTGGGCGTCAGGCCATCGCTGGCCACGCGCAGGGCGATGGTGGCGGGGGGCGGGGTGGGGGTGCTGGCCATGGCTGCGGTCCTTGTCGAGAGGAACTGTGCGGTCTTGCTCGAGGCGCGCGGGCGCTCACGGCAGCATGGGGGCAAAACCTGACCCGGACAAGCATCCGGGCCCTACGCATTAGGGATGGGGGCACGCGCCCGCCCGTCACCTGCAAGAGCGACGCCGGGCGCTTGCTCGTGGCCGGCGCGGCCGGACAATGCGCGCTTGATCGGCGTCAGCCGCCTGTTTCCAGGTGCGGCGCTGGCTCAGGAGGTTCCCATGCGCCCAGCTATGACCTTCAGCGCGCTCGCGCTCTTGACCCTGGCCGCCCAGGCCCAGCCCGCGCTGGAGCGCGGCAAATACCTGATGGAGGGCATCGTCGCCTGTGGCAACTGCCACCTTGCACGCGGGCCGCAGGGCCAGCCGCTGTTCGAGAAGGGGCTCTCGGGTGGCCTGCCCTTCGACGAGCCGGTGTTCATGGCCTATGCCGCCAACATCACGCCCGACAAGGCCACCGGCATCGGCAACTGGACCGATGCCCAGCTCGCCAAGGCGATACGCGAGGGCATGCGCCCGGACGGTCGCCTGATCGGCCCGCCGATGCCGATCGAGTACTACCGCCATCTCTCGGATGCCGACCTCGCCGCCGTCATTGCCTATCTGCGTGCGCAGCCGGCGGTGCGCAATGCGGTGCCCAAGTCCAGCTACAAGATGCCGCTGCCGCCCAACTATGGCCCGCCGCTGCAGAGCGTGCAGGCGCCGCCCAGGAGCGAGCAGCTCAAGTACGGCGAGTACCTGGCCAATATCGGCCATTGCATGGACTGCCACACCGCGCGCGACGAGCGCGGCATGCCGGTGCCAGGCAGAGTCGGTGCCGGCGGCATGGAGTTCAAGGGGCCCTGGGGCATCAGCGTGTCGCGCAACCTGACCTCGCATGAGAGCGGCCTCAAGAGCTGGAGCGATGCGCAGATCGCCAGGGCGATACGCGAGGGCGTGGACCGCCAGGGCCAGCCCTACAAGCCGCCGATGGCCTATCCCTTCTACAAGAACATCAACGATGCCGACATGGCGGCGCTGATCACCTACCTGCGCTCGCTGGCGCCGGTGGCCAATGGACGCAAGACCTAGCCCAGCGGCCCTCAGCGCGTGACGATGTCGCGGTGCATCGGCGCCAGCAGGGCCAGCAGGCGGTTCTGCGTGGCGAAGGGAATGCCGGCCGCATCCATCGCCGCCTGCAGATCCTCCACCAGGGCGTTGAAATGGGCGTGCGTGATGCCCAGGTCCGCATGCACGGCCTTCATCGCGCCGCCCTCGTACCTGCAGGGGCCGCCGCTGGCGGCGCAGATCTGCTCGCTGAGCTGCTCGACCAGGTTGTTGGGATTGGCATCCTTGAAGATGTGCTTGATGCGCGCGTCATTGAACAGGCGCGGCACGAAGTCGGCGTTCAGGCGCGTGATGCCGGCCTTGCCGCCCAGCGCCTGGTAGAGCTCGTCCTTGGGGCCTTCTGCGCCGGCCTGCAGGCAGACGAGGGCCAGGGCGGCGATGCTGAGGTGATGCTTCATGGTCGTCAGAACGCCAGTTGGGCCGAGAGGTAGGCGCCGGTCTGGCGCCGCGGCACGATGCCGGGCACGATGGACCCCAGGTCCACATAGGCGGCGGTGATCGAGACCTGCTTGTTCGGCGCCCAGGCCACGAACAGGTCCCACCAGTCGTCTTCCTTCAGCGCCGCGCCCAGGGCCGAGGGGTTGAGCTTGTCGGGCTTGACGCGGTACTCGGCGCCCAGCGCCAGATGCCTGCTGATGAGATAGGCCACCGAGACCTCGGGGCAGAGGCTGAGGCTGGCACTGGCCGTGCCGCCAAAACCCAGCAGGCCGGTCTGGTTGGCCTTGCTGGCGCGCAGGGTCAGGTTCACCAGCGTGCTCTGCGCCAGCAGCAGCTTGGTGGCACTGACATAGAGATCCAGGCCATGCGTCTTGGCGCCCAGGCTCTTGAGCGTGGCCTCCAGGCCACCGGCATCCAGGCGCTTGGCCTGCAGACCCAGGGCGAGCTGGGGCATCAGCCGGTCACTGTCCAGCACCGCCTCGCCGGCCACGCGCAGCTTGGCGCCGGCCATCGTCTGCTTCAGGTGCAGGCCGGGCAGGCCCAGGGCGGTGCCGGCGGGGCCGGTGCTGAAATCCTGGCGCGCCAGCGAGAACTCGGCGCGGTCATGCAGGCTCACGAGCACACCGAAGCTGTTGAGGCTGTAGTCCTGGCTGCTCACGCGGGTGAGGTAGGCGCTGCCGCCCACCTCGCCGGCGCTGGCATAGCTGCCGGTGACGGCCCAGGGCGTGAGCCCGCCGCCGGCCGCACCCTCGATGGTGGAGACGCCGCCTGTCAGCAGCAGCTTGCCCTGGGCGGCGCAGAGCAGGGGCAGGGCCAGCAAGAGGCTGGCGATGGCGCGGCGCGGGCGGGAGGGCAGGCACATGGGGTTGGATCCGGCTCAAGCAGTGCGCCATTGTGGCGTGAAGCAGTGAGCCTGTGCGGCCACGCCGCGTGTCGTCACTGCTACATTTGTGGAGGCCTCATTGCTGCGGCCACCACCCTATTGCCAGCTTCTCGGTCATGCCAGATCGAATCGATGCGCCAGACCTGCTGCAACTGACGACCCACATCGTCGAACAATGGGTGGTGCCCACCTTCATGGTGGGCATCGACGGGCGCCTGCTGGCCTGGAACCGGGCCTGCGAGATCCTCACCGGCATGCCGGCCGCCCAGGCCCTGGGCGGCGCGTATCGGCAAGCCTTCTTCGGCGTGGCGCGGCCCTGCCTGGCGGAGCTGCTGGCGCAGGGGCGCAGTGCCGAGATCGCGCGGCTGTTTCCGCGCCATCGCGAGCTGCCCGGCCCCAGCCCCGGCGTGCATGCCGAATGCTGGATGGAAATGCCCTTGCGCGGCATGGAGCGCTATCTGGCGATTCACGCCAGCCCCGTGCGGGACCCGGCGGGGCGGCTGCTGGCGGTGCTCGAATCCCTGCACGACACGACGGAGCGTGAGCGCGCCAATGCGCGCTTCCGGCGCCTGTTCGAATCCTCGCCCGATCCGGTCTGGATCATTGAGGGCAATCGCTTCGTGGACTGCAACGACGCGGCGGTCGCGATGCTGGGCTACCGCAGCCGCCATGAGCTGCTCAACACCCATCCCTCCCAGCTCTCGCCCAGCCATCAGCCCGATGGCGAGGGCTCGTTCGAGAAGGCCGAGCGCATGATGGCGATCGCCGTGGAGCAGGGCTTGCACCGCTTCCACTGGGTGCACCAGCGCGCCGACGACACGCCCTTCGACGCCGAGGTGACGCTGGCGCGCATCGAGCTGGAGGGTGGGGCGGCGATCTACTGCACCTGGCGCGACATCTCCGACCGCAAGCGGGCCGAGGACGCGCTGCGCCTGTATGCCACCGTGTTCCAGCACAGCGGCGAGGCGCTGCTGATCACCGACGCCGACAACCGCATCGTCACCGCCAATGCCGCGCTCACGCGCGACAGCGGTTACACGCTGGACGAGATCCGCGGCCGCAATCCCAGCCTGTTTGCGTCCGGCCTGACACCGCGCGAGAACTATGCGGAGCTGTGGCAGGCGCTGGCCGAGCAGGGCCACTGGCAGGGCGAGCTGTGGGACAAGCGCAAGAACGGCAGCGTGTTCGCCAAATGGGCTGTTATCACCGCGGTGCGCGATGCGGAAGGGCGGGTGCGCAACTACATCGCCTCCTACACGGACATGAGCCAGCGCCGCGAAGCCGAGGCACGCATCGACTATCTCGCGCATCACGATGCGCTCACCGGCCTGTTCAACCGCCACAGCCTCGAACACCGGCTCGAGCAGGCGCTGCATACGGCCAGGCGCGACGCCACGGCGGTGGCGACGGTCTTTCTGGACATCGACCGCTTCAAGCTGGTGAACGACACGCTGGGCCACCTGGTCGGCGATCTGCTGCTGAGCGAGGTGGCCAGGCGCCTGAGCTCCACCCTGCGCGAGAGCGACGTGGTGGCGCGACTGGGCGGCGATGAATTCGTGATCGCCCTGACCGGCTTGAGCCGCAGCGCGGATGCGGTACCGGTGGTGCAGAAGCTGCATCTGCTGCTGAGCCAGCCCTACCAACTGGCCGAGCGTGTGCTGGACGTGACCGCCAGCCTGGGCGTGAGCCTGTTTCCGGACGACGGCCAGGACGTCCAGGCGCTCATGAAGCAGGCCGATGTGGCCCTCTATCACGCCAAGGAGATGGGGCGCAACAACTACCAGTTCTTCACCGCGGCGATGACCTTGCGCGCCACCGAGAGGCTGGAGCTGGAGCACGATCTGCGCCATGCCCTGAGGCTCAGCCAGTTCGAACTGCACTACCAGCCCCAATATCGGCTGGCCGATGGCAGCTTGTGTGGCATGGAGGCCTTGCTGCGCTGGCGCCATCCGGTGCGCGGCCTGGTGCCGCCGCTGGCCTTCATCGGCGTCGCCGAGGAATCCGGCCTGATCGAGTCGCTGGGCGAATGGGTGATCGACGAGGCCTGCCGCCAGCTGGCGGCCTGGCGCGCCTGCGGCCGGGGGCCGCCATGCGTGGCAGTCAATGTGTCGGTGCAGCAGCTGCGCTCGGACAAGCTGCTGGAGCATGTGCGCGCCGCCCTGGAGCGCCATGGCCTGGAGGGCGAGGCGCTGGAACTGGAGGTGACCGAGTCGGCCGCGATGAGCAAGCCCGAGGAGGCGATCGAACGGCTGCGTGCCCTGCGCGCGCTGGGCCTGCGCCTGGCGCTGGACGACTTCGGCACGGGCTACTCATCGCTGACCTATCTGAAGCTGCTGCCCATCCAGACGCTCAAGCTGGATCGCAGCTTCGTGCACGACCTCGAGACCAATGACAACAGCGCCGCCATCTGCGCCGCCACCCTGGCGCTGGCGCATACCCTGGGTTACGCCGTGGTGGGCGAGGGCGTCGAGACCGCGGCGCAGCAGGAGTTCCTGCGCCGCCATGGCTGCGACATGCTGCAGGGCTATCTGCTGGGCCGCCCCATGCCGGCGGCGCATTGGGATGCGCTGTGGTCGGCCGCCTAGCTGCTTGGCCGGCTCACCAGCTGCCGATATTGGGCATGCTGGTCCAGGGCTCGGCCGGTGCCAGCGCGGGGCCGGCCTGCAGCAGTTCGATCGAGATGTTGTCGGGCGAGCGCACAAAAGCCATGCGGCCATCGCGCGGCGGCCGCACGATGCTCACGCCATGCTCCATCAGGCGCCGGCAGCTCGCGTAGATGTCGTCCACCGCATAGGCGATATGGCCGAAGTTGCGCGCGCCGCCATAGTCTTCGCTGTCCCAGTTGTAGGTCAGCTCGACCTGCGCATCGTGGTCGCCCGGGGCGGCCAGGTAGACCAGGGTGAAGCGGCCGGCGGCATGCTCGCTGCGGCGCACCTCTTCGAGGCCCAGCGCGTCGCGGTAGAAGGCCAGGCTCTGGTCCAGATCGGCCACGCGGACCATGGTGTGAAGGTATTTCATCGGCTGCTCATTGGTGCGGAGGATGGCGCCATTGTGCTTGCCCGGCCGGGCCGCTGCTGGCCAAAGGTCTTGCCGCCCGGTACGCCCATCAGCAGGTTCAGCACCGGCACGCGCCGCACCAGCAGATAGCCCAGCACGCTCAAGGCCAGGGTCAGCAGGATCAGCAGCGGCCCTTCCACGCCGGCCGGCAGCCGCAGCGGCAGCAGGGCGCGGGTGAGCAGCACGATCAGGGTCTGGTGCAGGATGTAGACGCAGAAGATGGCGCTGTTGAGAGGGGCACGCCAGGCGTGGTCATGGTCGAGATGCTGCTTGGCAAAGCCGCAGATCGCCACCAGGCACCACCACTGCATGGCGCCATAGAGGCCGCGCTGGGCCCAGCGCAGCGCGTCGGGCGGGGTCAGGTCTTGATAGTGCTGGAAGTAGAGCTGCACCAGGGCCCAGGACGCCGCGGCCAGGCCCAGGGCCAGGTTGCGATGGCGGCGTGCCAGCTCCCAGAGCTCGCTGCGCGCCGCCAGCAGGCCGAGCAGGAACAGCCAGCCGTACTGCGCGTGGTTGTACCAGTCCCATGTGAGGTTGTGGGTCGAAGGGAACAGGCCCACCAGGCTGCGGGCCAGCATCAGCGGCAGCGCCAGCAGGCCAAGCAGGCGCCAGGCGCCGCCGGGGCGGGCCAGCCAGTGGCCGGCGGCGGCGCTGAGGCGGGGCCAGGTCTTGAGCAGGGCATAGCCCAGCAGGCTGTAGACCCACAGATAGGGCAGGAACCAGAGATGGTTCCAGGTCGGCAGGGTCAGGCAGCCCTCCTGGTTGCAGAAGCCGTGATAGGCGCGCAGATAGAGGCGCATGAAGTCGGCGTAGCTGCCGGCGTACTGGACCTTGGTGACGACCTCGAAATAGGCCTGTGGCGGCACGATCACCAGCATGCCGAACAGCAGCGGCCAGAGCAGGCGCTTGCTGCGCGAGCGCACAAAGCCCGGCCCCCGCTGCAGCAGGCCCTGGCTGGCGGCACCGGCGATCAGGAACAGCAGGCCCAGGCGCCAGGGCGAGCTGAGCATCATGAAGGGTTCCAGGCCGGGATAGAGGGTGGCGCTCTTCACATGCCAGCCCCAGCTGACGTAGTACATGCCCACGTGGTAGGGCACCAGCAGGGCGAAGGCGAGGATGCGCAGCCAGTCGAGGAAGTACTGGCGGCCTTGGGGCAGGGGGTGGCTGTTCATGGGCGCCAGCATCGCGGCGGGGCGGCGCCGGCACAAGCGGGCTGTGGCGAGTTGCTAGCCGGCTGGGGCGAGCTGGCTGCGGTAGCTGCGCGAGACGCGCAGCTGTGCGCCGCAGCTGAGCGTCAGCTGCGCCTCGCCATGCGGCAGCGGGGCGATCGCCCTGATGTGGGCGGCGTTCACCGCATGGCTGCGGTGCACGCGCACGAACAGGCCCTGGGCGGCCGGGTGGGCGAGGAAGTCGGCGAGGCTGCGGCGCTCCAGAAAGCACTCGGGCGGCGCGTGCAGTTCGATGTAGTTGTCGGCCGCCGCCACCCATTGCAGCTCGCTCATCGGCAGCTTCACCAGGGCGCCGCGCCTGTTCTCCACCAGCCAATGCGCGGCCACCGGTTGCAGCTGCTGCAGGGCGCTCAGCAGCGAGCCGCGCGCCTGCTGGCGCTGGCCCAGGCGCGCGCGCAGGCGGCGCAGGCACTCCGCCAGCCGCTCGGGCGTGTAGGGCTTGAGCAGGTAGTCCACCGCGTTGAGCTCGAAGGCCTGCACGGCGTATTCGTCATAGGCGGTGGAGAAGGCGCAGACCACGCCGGGCGGCAGTTGCAGGGCCAGCTCCAGCCCGCTCTGGCCGGGCATCTGGATGTCCAGCAACACCGCGTCCACCGGCTGCTCGGCCAGCATCCGCAGCGCCTGCGCGGCATCGCCGGCCTCGCCCAGCCAGCTGATGCCGGCATCGCGCTGCAGCAGGTGGCGCAGCTTGGCCAGCGCCGGCGGTTCGTCGTCGACGATCAGCAACCTCATGCGAGCCGCCCCGTCAGTGGCAGGCTGAGGCTCAGCACCGCGCCGCCGCCGGCGCGCGGCGCCAGCAGCACCTCGGCGCCGCTGCCGAAGCTGGCCAGCACGCGTTCACGCAGATTGGCCAGGCCGAAGGCGCCCTCGCGCTCGGTGCGCTGCGGCGCGATGCCGCTGTTCTCCACCCGTATCAGCAAGAGCTGACCCTGTAGCTGCGCAGCCACCAGCAACTCGACCTCGGCCGAACTGGTCGCCACATCGTGCTTGACGGCGTTCTCCACCGGCGAGATCAGCAGCAGGGCCGGCAGCTGGCAGGCGCGCGCCGCCGCGCTGGCCTCGACGCGCACGCGCAACCGGCCGCCAAAGCGTGCCTGCATCAGATCCAGAAAGGGCTGCACCAGCCGCAGCTCCTCGTCCAGGCTGTGCCAGCCGGCCTGCTGGGCCTTGAGGGTCTGGCGCAGCAGGTCGCTGAGCTGGCACAGCAGGCGGTCGGCCTTGACCACGTCCTCGTACATGGTGGCCGAGATCAGGTTCAGGCTGTTGAAGAGGAAGTGCGGCTGCACCTGCTCGGCCAGGCGTGTCAGCCGCGCCTCGGCTAGTTCGCCGCGCAGGCGCTGCGCCTGCAGGCTGAGGTAAAGGCCATGGCAGATGGCGACGGCGAAACCATAGGACACCAGGTCCTTGCCGGCTTCGTAGGCCAGGATCTGGCCGCCGTCGCCCGGTTCATAGCTCACCTGCACCAGCCCGTAGACCAGGAAGCGGATCGCGAACATGCCCGTCACATGGGCCAGGATATAGACCAGGGCGCCGAGCAGATGGCGCGCCAGTTGCCGCCAGCGCGAGTGCAGCGCCAGGGCCGCGACATGCCAGCGGTACACCGCCACCCCCAGCAGGCCGGCGATGCTCACCGAACTCAGCTCCCAGAGAAAGGGCTCCCAGGGGTGGCTGCCGCCGCGTGCCAGGTAATGCTGCAGCTCGGCCACGCTGAGCAGCAGGCCGATGGCCAGCACCAGGCCGGCGTAGAGGCCCCAGAGGCGGCGCGTGTCGGTGGACGAAGAAGCCATAGGGGCCAAACCATAGCAGCTGTGGCGTGCGCGGCCGGCCGCTTTGCCCCGGCCCTGTGCCGGCTCGCCACAGGGCCTAGACTTCCGGCATCACGAAGCAGCTAGATAGAGCAGCACATGAAGATTTGCATCGTCGGCGCGGGCGCCATCGGGGGCTGGTTCGCGGCCCATGTCGGACACCGGCTGGGCACGGAGGTGGAGCTCAGCGCGCTGGCGCGCGGCGCCACCCTGGCGGCGCTGCGCGAGCATGGCCTGCGCATGGACAGCGGTGGCCAGCTCATCACGGTGCCGATACGCGCCAGCGATCTGCCCGCCGACCTGGGCCCGCAGGACCTCGTCGTGCTGGCCGTGAAGGGCCCGGCGCTGGCCGCCGTGGCGCCGCTGGTGCGTGCCCTGATGGGCCCCGAGACGCGCGTGCTGGTGGCGATGAACGGCGTGCCCTGGTGGTTCTTCAAGGGCTTCGAGGGCCCTTGCCAGGGGCTGCAGCTGCAGTCGGTGGACCCGGGCGGCCTGATCTCCCAGGCGATTCCGGCCGAGCGGGTGATCGGCAGCGTGGTGCATGCCAGCTGCTCCACGCCCGAGCCCGGCCTGGTCCGGCATGCGATGGGCATGGGCCTCATCATTGGCGACCCGGCCGGCGGCCGCCCGCCGCATATCACCGCGCTGGCCGAGCTGCTGACGCGCGCCGGTTTCAACGCCACGGTCTCCGAGCGCATCCAGCAGGACATCTGGTTCAAGCTCTGGGGCAATATGACCATGAACCCAATCTCGGCGCTGACCGGGGCCACCTGCGATCGCATCCTGGATGACGAGCTGGTGCGCGGCTTCGTCAGCGCGGTGATGCGCGAGGCCGCCGCGATTGGCGAGCACATCGGCTGCGCGGTGGGCCAGACGCCCGAGCAGCGCCACGAGGTGACGCGCAAGCTGGGGGCCTTCAAGACCTCGATGCTGCAGGACGCCGAGGCAGGCCGCACGTTGGAGCTCAATGCCCTGGTGGCCTCGGTGCGCGAGATCGGCCAGCATTGCGGCATCGCCACGCCCTATACCGACGCGATGCTGGGCCTGACGCGCCTGATGGCGCAGACGCGCGGGCTGCTGTAGGCAAGGGCGGTCAGCCGAAGGGGCGCACGCCCATCCACGCGCCATGCGCCCAGAAGGCAAAGCCGGCCCAGGCGGCGCTGCCGATCGCCAGCGTCAGCAGCGTGCCGGCGGCGGTGGCCTGGATGGGGGCGGGCGGATTGGCGCGATCGCGCTGACGCGCGGCGCGGAAGCTCAAGGCGGCCCAGATCAGGAAGCTGCCGAACAGCAGCACATCGGCCAGGGTGTTGTTGGCCAGCAGATGCGCCAGCGCCCAGGTCTTGATGCCCAGCACCATGGGGTGGCGCAGCCGCGCCTTCAGATGGTTGCGCGGCACATAGGCGGCCGCCAGCAGCACGAAGGCGATCAGGGTCAGGAGGGCGGCCAGATGCGCCATGCCCTTGGGCGTGGCCCACAGCGGCTGCGGCGCGAGGCGGGCCTGGCCATAGCCCCAGATCAGCAGCACGAAGCCGGCGATCGAGACCAGGCTGTAGAGGCCCTTGTAAGGTTGCTCGCCGAGGCGCGCACGCGTGCTGTTGCGCCAGTCTTCGGCCACGATGCGCAGCGAGTGCACGCCCAGGAACAGCAGCAGTCCGAGAATCAGATAAGCCATATTGAGAAGCTCTCCTTGTAGGGCGCCTTTGTACGCGAGATTTGTGCGCGAACTTCGCGGCTTGCGCCGCGCGGGCTTTAGCGAATGATGTATTCTTTAAATATATCTATTCAAGGAGCAGGACATGACCCTGGGTGTGGGCGGCAAGAGCGCCGAAGAGGCCCTGATGGGCCTGGGCAACATGATGGCCGGCGCGCAGCCCATCGCCCTGGCGGAATACCGCGAGCGCGTGGCCAGGGCGCAGGCGCGCATGCGCGAGCTCGGCTGGTCGGCCATCTATGTGCATGCCGGCACCAATCTGCGCTACTTCACCGGCACCATCTGGTACCCCAGCGAGCGCCTGGTGGGCGCCATCATCCCGGCCGAGGGCGAGCCGCAGTACCTGGCGCCGGCCTTCGAGGAGGGCACGCTGCGCGAATACATGCAGGTGCCGGGCGCGCTGCATCTGTGGCACGAGCACGAGAGCCCCTATGCGCTGCTGGTGCAGGTGCTGCAGGGCCTGGGCGTGGCGGGCGGCGCCAAGGTCGGCCTGAGCGAGGACTGCCCCTTCTTCGTGGTGGACGGCCTGCAGCAGCAGGCTTCGGGCCACCAGTGGCTGAACGCCAAGCCGGTGACGGCGCATGGCCGCATGCGCAAGTCCGCCCACGAGCTGGCGCTGATGCAGCGCGCGCATGACATGACGATGGCGGTGCACCGCGCGGCCGCCAGCATGCTGCGCCCCGGCATCAGCACCGTGGAGGTGGAGACCTTCATCGCCCAGGCGCACAAGCGCGTCGGCGCGAGCGGCTCCTACTTCTGCATCGTGTTGTTCGGTGGCGCCAGCGCCTTCCCGCATGGTGTGAAGGAGCCGCAGATCCTGCAGGACGGCGACATGGTGCTGATCGACACTGGCTGTCTGGTGCATGGCTATATGTCCGACATCACGCGCAGTTATGTGTTCGGCGCGCCGAGCGCACGCCAGCGCGAGATCTGGAATCTGGAGCAGGCGGCGCAGGCGGCGGCCTTCGCGGCGGCACAGCTGGGCACGCCCTGCTGCGAGGTGGACCGCGCCGCGCGCCGCGTGCTGCAGGCCGCCGGCCTGGGGCCTGGCTATGCGTTACCCGGCCTGCCGCACCGCACCGGCCATGGCTGCGGCCTGGACATCCACGAGTGGCCCTATCTGGTGGACAACGACCAGACGCTGCTGGAGCCCGGCATGTGCTTCAGCAACGAACCGATGATCGTCTGCCCGGACGAGTTCGGCGTGCGCCATGAGGACCATGTCTATATGACGGCCGAGGGCCCGCGCTGGTTCAGCCAGCCGGCCCATTCGGTCGACGATCCCTTCGGCCTGGCTCAGGCCTAAGCCGTGGCCTGAGCCGTGGCCGGGGCGGCGCCGCGCGCGGGCGCCAGCTGCACCTGGCGCACATCGCCCTCCAGCTCGCTCAGCAGGGCAAAGCCCAGCCACAGCAGCAGCGGGAACAGCACGGCCCAGAGCAGCAGGGCCCTGACGATGCGCCAGAAGGCCGAGGGCGGGTGCATGGTGAGGGTGCTCATAGAGCCTCCCTTGCTGATTGATCAATCAGAGCGGCGCGAGCGCACGCTCGAGGCTCCAGAGCAGGGCGGGATACATCACGCCCCAGACGGCGGCCACCAGGACCAGGGCCTTCATCGCGGTGATGAACTTCTGGCCACGGCCGACCATCAGATGCTGTTGCTTCATGGTGCACTCCTTTGCGAGATACGCACTCAACGAGCAAGCGGCGTGCCAGGCTGACAGCCCGGACACTTTGTTTCAGGCCGAACGGTCGACGCGCAGCGCCAGCACTACCGAGGTGGTGGTCTTGATCACCCCCTCCATCTCGCCAATCTCGTCCAGCAGCGCATCCAGCCGCATGGTGGTCTCGGCGCGCAGCAGCGCCATGTAATCGAACTCGCCGCTCACCGAGGCGAGCTGGCGCAGCTCGGGCAGGCGCGAGAGCTTCTTGATCACCTCGCGCTGCGCCTTGGGGCTGAGGCTGATGCCCACATAGGCCTGCACGCCGCGGTCCATGGCCTCGCTGCCCAGGCGCGCCGTGTAGCCCACGATCACCGCCTCCGCCTCCAGGCGGGCCAGCCTGGCCACCACGGTGGTGCGCGCCACGCCCAGTTTGCGTGCGAGGTTGGCGGTGCTCTCGCGCGCATTCGCCTGCAGCAGGGCGATCAGCTGGCGGTCGACCTGGTCCTTGGGGGTGCTCATGGATAACCCTTGTTTGATGCCAATCGGCAGGATTGTCCGACGGATCGTCAATACAACAAGGAGTTTCGACGAACTCGGGCTTTCATTCGTCTGCCTGCCTTCCTAGACTGCGGCTCATCCAATCCATTTGTGGAGCATCAAGAAATGAAGATCGCATTGCTGGGCGCAGGCCATATCGGTGAAACCATCGCACGTCTGCTGCATGGTTCGGGTCACTACGACGTCACGGTGTTCGACAAGAACGCCGCCTCGCTGCAGCCGCTGGCGGCCGAGGGCATCAAGGTGCAGACGATCGAGAACGTGGGCCCCGGCTCGGCGGCGCTGGTGCGCGGCTTTGCCGCCATCGTGAATGCACTGCCCTACCAACTCGCGATTCCCGCCGCCCATATGGCGCTGGAGGCAGGCTGCCATTACTTCGACCTTACCGAGGACGTGGCCGCCACCAAGGAGATCATGCGCATTGCCGAGGGCGCCAAGACCGCCTTCATGCCGCAATGCGGTCTGGCGCCCGGCTTCATCGGCATCGTCGCCGCCCACCTGGCGAAGAGCTTCGACAGCCTCAACGACGTGAAGATGCGCGTCGGCGCGCTGCCGGCCTTCCCCACCAATGCGCTCAAGTACAACCTGACCTGGAGCGTGGACGGCCTCATCAACGAGTACTGCCACCCTTGCGAATGCATCCACGACGGCGAGAAGATCGACGCGTTGCCGCTGGAAGGCCTGGAGCATTTCTCGCTGGACGGCACCGAGTACGAGGCCTTCAACACCTCGGGCGGCCTGGGCACCCTGTGCGAGACCCTGGAAGGCAAGGTCAAGAACCTCGACTACAAGACGGTGCGCTACCCCGGCCACCGCGACCTGATGCAGTTCCTGCTGGGCGACCTGATGCTCAAGAACGACCAGGAGCTGCTCAAGGACATCATGCGCAAGAGCATGCCCGCCACCATGCAGGACGTGGTGCTGGTGTTCGTGACCGTCTCGGGCATGAAGAACGGCCGCCTGGTGCAGGAGGTGTTCGCCCGCAAGATCTTTGCCGAACGCGACGGCGCCCGCCCGCTCTCGGCCATCCAGATCACCACCGCCGCCGGCATGTGCGCCGCGGTCGATCTGTTCCGTCAGGGCAAGCTGCCGCAGTCCGGCTTCGTGGCGCAGGAGCAGGTCTCGCTGCCGGAGTTCCTGGCCAACGAGTTCGGCAAGGCCTATCAGCAATCGCGCCAGGTCGAGTCCATCGGTTGAGCTGAGAGAGCGAGAATCCCGGCATGAACACGCAAACCACTGATCTCCTGAACGCCCTGGGCGTTCCCTCCTCGGCTTATACCGGCGGCACGCTGCAGGTGCGCTCGCCCATCGACGGCGTCGCCCTCGGCGCCGTGCACGAGGCCTCGGCCGAGGACATGCGCGCCGCCGTGGCGCGCGCCCATGCGGCCTTCCTACAATGGCGCAATGTGCCGGCGCCCAAGCGCGGCGAGCTGGTGCGCTTGTTCGGCGAAGAGCTGCGCGCCCACAAGGCCGACCTGGCCCGCCTGGTCTCGCTGGAGGCCGGCAAGGTCACCAGCGAAGGCGAGGGCGAGGTGCAGGAGATGATCGACATCTGCGACTTCGCCGTCGGTCTGAGCCGCCAGCTGCATGGCCTGACCATCGCCAGCGAGCGCCCCGGCCATCGCATGATGGAGCAGTACCTGCCGCTGGGCGTGGTGGGCATCATCTCGGCCTTCAACTTCCCGGTGGCCGTGTGGGCCTGGAACTCGGCCCTGGCCCTGGTCTGCGGCGATACCTGCATCTGGAAGCCGTCCGAAAAGACGCCGCTGACGGCACTTGCCACGCAGGCCCTTTTCGAGAAGGCCGTGGCCCGCTATGCAGGCGCGCCCGCGCATCTCTCGCAGCTGCTGAACGGCGGCGCGGCGGTGGGCGAGGCGATGGTGGACCATCCGCAAGTGGCCCTGATCTCGGCCACCGGCTCGACCCGCATGGGCCGTGCCGTGGGCCCGCGCGTGGCCGCGCGCTTCGGCCGCTGCCTGCTCGAGCTGGGCGGCAACAACGCCATCATCGTGACCCCCAGCGCCGACCTCGACCTGGCGGTGCGCGGCATCCTGTTCGGCGCCTATGGCACGGCCGGCCAGCGCTGTACCACCACGCGCCGCGTGATCGCGCACAGCAGCATCCACGATGAACTGGTGAACCGCCTCGACAAGGCGCGCGCCCAGCTCAAGATCGGCAACCCGATGGAAGCCGGCAACCTGATCGGTCCGCTGATCGACGAGGCGGCCTTCGACGCGATGCAACAGGCCCTGGCCGCGGCACGCGCGCAGGGCGGAGCGGTGAGCGGTGGCGAGCGTGCGCTGGCGGATGCCTGCCCGCAAGCCTGGTATGCCGTGCCGGCCCTGGTGCGCATGCCGGCGCAGACCGAGATCGTCAAGCATGAGACCTTTGCGCCCATCCTCTACACCCTGAAGTACGAGAGCCTGGAGCAGGCCATCGCGCTGCAGAACGAGGTGCCGCAAGGCCTGTCCTCGGCCATCTTCACCAATGACGTGCGCGAGGCCGAGGCCTTCATGTCGGCCAGCGGCTCGGACTGCGGCATTGCCAACGTCAATATCGGCACCTCGGGTGCCGAGATCGGTGGCGCCTTCGGCGGCGAGAAGGAAACCGGCGGTGGCCGCGAGTCCGGCTCCGACGCCTGGAAGGCCTATATGCGCCGCACCACCAACACGGTGAACTATTCGCGCGAGCTGCCGCTGGCACAGGGCGTGAAGTTCGACATCTAAGCCCCCTCGTTTCTCGATGGCACAAAGCCCGGCATGTCCGGGCTTTGCTTTGCCCTGCCTGGAGTTTGAAAACCATATGCTGGAATCCGGCCTCTACCGCTTGCTCGGCAGCGCCATCGGCGTGGCCGCTGCGTCCGACACCTTTGCCCAACTGCAGGTCGCGCCCGCCCTGCATCGGCCCGTCACCGACCGCGTCTCGCGCGCCGAGCTGGCGCAGGCGCTCAACATGGCGCTGTTCCGCGACGTCACGCTGCGCGTGCCCGCCGCCGCGGCCTATGTGGCCGAGCAGCAGCGTGCCGGCCAGCGCCTCAGCTTCGACCATGGCGCGCTGCGCACGGTGGCCTGGGCCAGCGGCGCGCTGCCGCCCGGCGAGGCCGCCATCACCCGCGTGCTGCGCCCGCTGGGCTTTGCCCTGGCCGAGACCTATCCGCTGCCGGCGCTGAAGATGACCGGCCGCGCCTGGTGCCATGAGGACCTGCCCGAGGACATCGCGCAGTTCTTCGTCTCCGAGCTGCACCCCGAGCGCTTCTCGAGCGGCTTCCAGGCCGCGGTGACGCGCGTGCTCTCCAGCTCGCGCGACCCGCTGAGCCCGCAGGACATGGCCTGGCTGGAGCAGCTGGCGCGCGACCAGGCCCTGCCCTGGGCGGCCGCCCTGGCCCTGCTGCCGCATCTGATCGCCTGCTTCGATCGCCAGCATGGCCTGATCGCGCTGGAGGACTACCAGGCCCTGCTGCTGGAATCCGCCGAGATGGCCTGGATCGCCACCGAAGGCACGGCCTTCAACCATGCCACCGACCGCGTCGCCGACATCGAGGCCCTGGCGGCGGCGCAGCGCGCGCTGGCGCGCCCGCTCAAGGCGCGCATCGAGGTCTCGGCCTCGGGGCGCGTCAGGCAGACCGCCTTCCGCGCCGCCCAGGTGCAGCGCCAGTTCCTGCATCAGGGTCAGGTCTTGAGCATGGAGGTGCCGGGTTCCTTCTACGAGTTCATCCAGCGCGAGCGCGTGGGCGGCGAGCTGGACCTGGGCTTCGATGCCGGCAATGCCACCGGCATCTTCAAGATGACGGCCCAGGCCGCCGAGGCCTGCTGAGCACCATGATCGAGGCCTTTCTGCGCGAAGCGGCCCGCATCTGCGGCGCCGCCCATGTCGCCGCCGGCGCGGCCATCGAGCCGCGCTACCTGGAGCCGGCCCGCTATGCGCCGGGCCGGGCCGCGGCCCTGCTGCGCCCGGCCAGCACGGCCGAGCTGGCGCAGCTGCTGCCGCTGGCCGGCCGCCATGGCCTGCGCCTGGTGCCGCAGGGGGCCCACACCGGCCTGGTGTGCGCGGCCACGCCGGAGGATGCCGAGCGCGATGTGCTGCTCGCCACCGAGCGCCTGCGCGAGGTCTTCGAGCTGGACTTGCTGGACCGCACGCTGCGCGTCTCGGCCGGCTATCGGCTCGCCGAGATCAACGAACGCCTGGCCCCGCATGGCCTGATGCTGCCGATCGACCTCAGCGCCGATCCCAGCGTGGGCGGCATGCTGGCGCACAACACCGGCGGCACGCGCATGCTGCGCTACGGCGATGTGCGCGCCAACACCCTGGCGCTGACCGTGGTGCTGGCCGAGGGTCAGGTCTTGCGCCTGGGACGCGGCCTGCAGAAGGACAACGCGGCGCTGCCGCTGCAGCAGCTCTTCATCGGCTCATCGGGCAGCCTGGGGGTGATCGCCGAGGCGACCTTTGCGCTCGCGCGCTGCCCGCGCCAGCAGGCGGTGGCCCTGGTGGCGCCCAGCAGCGTGGCCGCGGTGATGCCGCTCTACCAGCGCCTGATGGACGAGCTGGGCAGCCTGGTGAGCGCCTGCGAGGGCATCTCGCGCCCGGCCTTCGAGGCGGCGCTGGCCTGCGGCGGCGGTGAGCGCGCACGCTGGTTCGGCGGCGAGCTGCCCGAGTACGCGCTGCTGATCGAACTTTCCTCTGATCTGCCGGCTGGCCAGCTGGACCTGCAGGCGCTGTTGCAAGGCTGGCTGGAGGCCGAGTTCGGTGAGCGCGTGGCCGATGCGGTGCTGGGCGCCGATGCCGCCTGCTGGGCCCTGCGCCATCACATCAGCGAGGGCCTGCGCGCGCGCGGCAAGGTCGTGGGCTTCGATGTCGCGCTGCCGCGCCGCCATTTCATGGCCTTCCGCGCGGCCGGCCGCGCCTGGCTGGCCGAGCAGTTCGGGCCCGCCGAGCTGGCCGATTTCGGCCATCTGGGCGATGGCGGCATGCACTTCAATCTGGTCTGGCCCAAGGAGGCACCGCCGCTGGACGAGGCGCGCCTGCGCGCCGGCGTCTATGCCCTGGTGCAGCGCTTCGAGGGCAGCTTCAGCGCCGAGCATGGCATCGGCCCGCAGCTGCAGGCCAGCTATCGGCAGCTCAGCGAGGCCGCGCTGCTGGACTGGTCGGGCCGGCTGCAGCGCCTGTTCGATCCGGCGGCCCGCCTGGGTCTGACGGACTGGGGCCCCGCCGCTCAGTGAGCGGCGGCCAGCGCGGCCAGCCTTTGCAGGCCCGCCAGGGCCAGCGCGGGCGGCTGGGTGAAGGTCAGGCGCAGATGGTGCTGGTAGCCGGGCCCCGCCGTCATCGCCGTGCCCGGGGTCAGCCTGACCCGGGCCGCGGCGGCGGCCTCCACCCAGGCCTCGGCATTGCGCCCGCGCGCCGGCAGCTGCGCCCACAGGAACAGGCCGCCCTCGGGCAGGCGCGCGTGCCAGTCGGGCAGCAGCCGCTGCAGCTCCGCCAGCAGCTGCCGGGCCTGTGACTGCAGCTGGCGGCGGCGTGGCGCCAGCAGGCCGTCGTAGCGGTCCAGCAGCTCGCAGGCGAGGGCGCTGCCGAGCATGCTGCAGCTGATGTCGGCGTTGGCCTTGGCGCGGCGCAGGGTCTCGATGATGGGCGTGGGCGCGCGCAGCCAGCCGATGCGCAGGCCCGCCCACAAGGTCTTGGAAAGACTGCCGATGTGCACGATGGGCGCGCCGTGCGGTGCCGGCAAGGGCCTGGCATCCGCCTCGAAATGCAGCTCGGCGAGCGAGTCGTCCACCAGCAGCAGGCTGCTGCCCTGCGCGGCAGTGCGCGCCAGCCGTTCGCAGGCGCTGCGCGGCCAGCTCATGCCGCTGGGGTTGTGCACCGTCGGGCACACGTAGGCGAGCTTGTGGCGCCGCGTGGCGAGCGCGGCGTTGAAGGCCGCCGCATGGCCGGCGCGCGGCAACACCGGCAGTTCGTCCAGCGTCGCGCCGCAGCTGCGGAAGGCATCGATGGCGCCGAAGTAGTTGGGCGACTCCAGCAGCACCCGGTCGCCGGGCGCCAGGTATTGCTGGGCGAGCAGGCTGATGGCCTGCTGTGCACCGGCGCACACCAGCAGTTGCTCGGGCGTGGTGGGCAGGCCCTTGCGCGTGTAGCGCGCCGCGATGCGCTCGCGCAGCGCCAGCATGCCCTCGGGTTGGTAGGCATGCTCGCGCAGCACCAGGCTGGCGGCCGCGGCGCTGGGTTGCAGCCAGGCCAGCTCGGGCACGGCGGTGGCCAGCGCGAAGTCGATCCAGGGCTCGGCGGCCTGCGCCGGCGCATAACGCAGCGCCGGGTTGCCCAGGCGCACATGGCGTTTGCCCGCCGCCACATGGCCGGGTGGGCCGGCCGCGACCGTGGTGCCCTGGCCCTGGCGCGCGCTCACCCAGCCGCCCTCGGCCAGGCGCGCATAGGCAGCCACCACGGTGCCGCGGCTCAGGCCCAGCAGCTCGGCCAGGCGCCGCTCGGGCGGCAGGCGATCGCCGGGCAGCAGCTCGCCGCGCAGTATCAGGCCCTGCAGGGCGGTGGCCAGGGCCGCGTAGCGCGGCGAGCGCGTCAGCGCCTCTTGCAGGGCAGGGTGCAGGGCGGATGGATGGTGCCAGTCCATGGCGAATGAATTGGATTGCTTGAATCGGTCCAATTGACTCTAGCATGGGGCATCGAGACAGGAGCTTTTTCATCATGCATGAGCTGTTGCAACGTGATCTGCTGGATCTGCCAGCGCTGCTGGCGGCGGCGCGCGCGACCGCGCTGACCAGCCTGACGGGGCTGGACGAGCGGCCGGCGGCGGTGCGCCCGCAGGCACCCGAAGCGGCCCTGCTGCGCAGCGCCGAGCCCGGTGCCGCGGCGGCGCTGCGCCTGTTCGAGCAGCGCTGGCTGCCGCGTCTGGCCGGCAGTGCCGGGCCGCGCTACCTGGGCTTTGTGACCGGCGGCGCCACGCCGGCCAGCCTGGTGGGTGATTGGCTGACCGCCGCGCTGGACCAGAACCCCACGGCCGGCTGGGACTCCGAGGCGCCCGAGCTCGAGCGCCAGACGGTGCGCGAGCTGGCCGGCTGGTTCGGCCTTGGCGCCGCGCATCAGGGGGCCTTCGTCTCCGGCGCCACCATGTCCAACTTCGTCGGCCTGGCGCTGGCGCGCGAATGGCTGGGCGAGCAGCGCGGCGTGCGCGTCAGCGAGGTTGGCGTAAGCGCGCTGGGGCCAGTGACGGTGCTCTCCGGCGCGGCGCATTCCAGCATCCACAAGGCGCTGTCCATGCTGGGCCTGGGGCGCAAGGCGCTGCAGCCGGTGGCTACGCTGGCGGGGCGCGATGCCGTTGACCCGCGGGCGTTGGAGCTGGCGCTGCAGGCCCAGCAGGGCCGGCCGGTGATCGTGGTGGCGAATGCCGGCAGCGTCAACAGCGGCGACTTCGACGAGCTGCGCGCCATCGCCGCGCTGCGCGAGCGCTACCCCTTCTGGCTGCATGTGGACGCGGCCTTTGGCGCATTTGCCGCGCTGGACGCGCGGGTGGCGGATCGGGTGGCGGGCCTGGACGCGGCCGATTCGGTCTGCGTGGACTGCCACAAGTGGCTGAACGTGCCCTATGACAGCGCCCTGCAGTTCACGCGCCACCGCGCCTTGCAGCTGCGCGTGTTCCAGAACGCGGCCGCCTATCTGGGCGAGCCCGACGAGAAAGCCGGGGGCGCCGACTTCGTGCACCTCACGCCCGAGAACTCGCGCCGCTGGCGCGCCTTGCCGGCCTGGTTCGCCGTGCAGGCCTATGGCCGCGCCGGCCATGCCGAGATCGTGGCGCGCAATATCGATGGCGCGCGCCGGCTGGGCGAGCTGATCGCGCAGCAGCCCGGCATGGAACTGCTGGCGCCGGTGCGGCTCAACATCGTCTGCTTCGCGCTGCGCGGCTGCACCGATGCGGCCAGCGTGCAGGCCCGGCTGGAACGCCTGCGCGACAGCGGCGAGGCCTTCCTCACGCCGACCCTGTTCCAGGGCCGCTGGGCGGTGCGCGCGGCCTTCAGCAACTGGCGTACCCGCATGGACGATGTGGCGCGAATATTCGAGGCCCTGAAAGGAACTTCTTGAAATCCTCAAATTCCATGCTATAGTCCGGCCTCTTCGTTGAACAAGCAGCAGCAAGAACGGCGAAGAAAAGCAAGCCCAGGTGGCGGAATTGGTAGACGCACTAGTTTCAGGTACTAGCGGGTAACTCCGTGGAGGTTCGAGTCCTCTCCTGGGCACCAAACAAGAAAGGCCAGCACGCAAGTGCTGGCCTTTTGCGTTTTTGGGTTCTCGTTCAGCGCGCGTCGACGCCGTATTTGCGCCAGACCTCGGCCAGCGCACCACTGGCCGCCATGCGGCCGAGCAGGGCGTCGATCTCCTCGGCGCTGGGGCGGCTGCCCTTTCTGACCAGGGCGGTGTGCGCATAGGCCTGGTCCAGCCGCTCCGAGACCAGCAGGCGCTCCCTCAGGGCCGGCCGGGCCTGCAGATAGTGCTGCAGATAGGAGCGGGTGATGATGGCGACCTCGCCGCGCTCCAGCTGCAGCATGCGCAGGCTGGCTTCGTTGTCGTCGCTGAAGGTGATGCGGTAGCGCTTCCTGAGCTCGGTGGCATCCGCGTTGAAACTGGCGAAGCCGTAGTGATAGCCGGTCACGGCGATCAGGCTGCGCTGGCTCAGGTCCTCGAAAAAGCGCTGGTCGCGCCCGGGCTTGTTCAGCGCCACATAGACCTCGCCATCGCCCTGCAGATAGACCTTGCTGGCCTCCACCTGCTGGCGGTCCCAGCCCCATTCGATGTTCTCGAACAGGATCACGCTGAAGGCTCCGCGCGCGAGGTCGGCATAGCGGCGCTTGGACGAGGTGGGAATGAAGCGGAAGCGATAGTCCTGCTGGAAGCGGTTCATCGCGCCGATCAGCTCATGCGTGACGCCGGCGGACTTGTCGACGAAGGGCGGGAAGACATAGCCGCCCACCCACACCGTCTGGGGCTCGTCCGGCGGCTCGGCCAGCGCCGCTGGCACGACGAGCAGCAGGCCAGCCAGCAGGGCGAGCCGGCGGGCGAAGGTGGTGACGGTGCAAGCCATGGTCCGCCTCCCCCTAGCCGATGCTGTTTTCCAGCAGGCGCTCCAGCGCCGGTGCGGCCATCGGGCGCGCGAACCAGTAGCCCTGGCCCAGGTCGCAGCCCGCCTCCAGCAACAGATCGCGCTGCGCGGCCGTCTCCACGCCCTCGGCCACCACTCGCATGCCCAACTCATGGGCCATGGTGATGATGGCCTTGCACAGCGCCAGATCCTTGGAGCCCGGCTGCAGATTGCTGACGAAGCTGCGGTCGATCTTGAGCTCGTCGAGCTCGTAGCGCTGCAGATAGGAAAGCGATGAATAGCCGGTGCCGAAATCGTCCAGCGCGATGCTGATGCCGGCGCGGCGCAGATGCGCCAGCTGCTCGCCCGCGGGGCTGTGGCGCTCCAGCAGCAGGCCCTCGGTGATCTCGACGGCGAGCGCCGAACCGGGCAGGCCCAGCGCCTCGAGCTGCGCGACCCACAGCGAGTGCACGCCGGTCTCGGCGCGGAACTGCAGCGGCGACTTGTTGATGCTGAGCTGGAACTGCGGCGCCAGCGTGCGCCGCCAGGCCTGCACCTGCGCCGCGCTTTCGCGGAACACCCATTCGCCGATCTCGACGATCTGGCCGCTGTTCTCGGCCAGCGCAATGAACTCGCCCGGCGTGATCAGGCCCAGCTGCGGATGCTGCCAGCGCAGCAGGGCCTCGGCCTTGAGGATGCGGCCGCTGGCCAGTTCGACGATGGGCTGGTAGACCAGCCTGAACTCGCCGCGCTCGACCGCACCGCGCAGATCGTTGGTGAGGCGCACGCGCATGCGGGCCTGCGCCTGCAGCTCGGGCGTGAAGTAGTGATAACGGTTGCGGCCGCTGTCCTTGGCCACGTAGAGCGCCTGGTCAGCATGCTTGAAGAGCGCCTCGATCTCGCGGCCATGCTCGGGGAACAGCGCAATGCCCACGCTGGCCGAGACGAACGCCCGCTCGCCGTCCAGCAGGTAGACGGCGGCCATGCCCGCGATCAGCGCCTCGACCACCGCATTCACCTCGGCCCGTCCGCCCACATCGGGCATCAGCACGGTGAACTCGTCGCCGCCCATGCGCGCCACCGTGTCCTGCGGCCGCAGCACGGTGCGGATGCGCTGGGCCGCCTGCAGCAGCAGCGCGTCGCCCTTGCCATGGCCCAGCGTGTCGTTGACCTCCTTGAAATGGTCCAGGTCGACGAACAGCACCGCCAACTGCTGGCCCGCCCCGCCGCAGAGCTCGAGCTGGCGCTCCAGGCGCTCGCGCAGCATGCGGCGATTCGGCAGGCCGGTGAGGCTGTCCAGATGCGCCTGCTGCCAGATCAGCGTCTCGCTTTCCTTGCGGTGCGTGATGTCGGTATGCGTGCCCACCATGCGCAGCGGCCGGCCTTCCTCGTCGCGGGCGATCACCATGCCGCGCGTCAGGATCCATTTCCAGCTGCCGTCCTTGCAGCGCACCCGGTGCTCGTTCACATAGCTGGGCGTCAGGCCTTCGAAATGGGCCTGCCGGTCCAGCTCCATCTGGGCGATGTCGTCGGGGTGGGTGCGCGCGTCGAAGGCCTCCGGGCTTTCCTCGATCTCGGCATGCGTATAGCCATAGATGGCCAGGTAGCCGGGCGAGAAGGTCTCGCGCCCCTCCTGCACCCACCAGTCCCAGACGCCATCGCCGGTGGCTTCGAGCGCCAGCTTCCAGATCTCGTCGGCCTCGCGCAGCGCGGCCTCGGCGGGCGTGCTGGGCAAGGGCGCATCAGCGTGCGGCTTGGGGGCGAGGCTCATCCTGGGACGACGATAGGTGGCTGTTGCGGGCCACCTACTGTAGCGAGCTTGGGCGCGCTACGCGCCATCTCGCGCTGTTTCGCAGGGCCGCGGCGTGCCGTATGTCGTGAATCGGCACGCCGCGCCATGGCCGGTGGTGCCCGGCCGCCGCCTTACCAGATGCGGATGCGCTCGCCCGTGGGCTTGAACATCTTGTCGCCCTCCTTGGTGCCGAAGGCCTCATGGAAGCCATCGTGGTTGATGGCGGCGCCATTGGCACGGAACTCGGGCGGCGAATGCGGATCGGTGGTGAGCAACTGCAGCGAGCGTTGCTCGCGCACCTTCTCGCGCCAGGCCTGCGACCAGCCCATGAAGAAGCGCTGCTGGCCGCCGAAACCGTCGATGGTCGCGGCGGGCTTGCCGCCCAGCGAGCGCAGATAGGCCTTGTAGGCGATCTGCAGGCCCGAGAGGTCGGCGATGTTCTCGCCCAGGGTCAGCTTGCCGTTGAGCTTCTTGCCGGCGATCGGCTCGTAGGCCGCGTACTGTTCCACCAGCTTGGCGCCCACCGCCTCGAAGGCCTTGCGGTCGGCCTCGGTCCACCAGTTGCGCAGCACGCCGTCGCCGTCGAACTGGCTGCCCTGGTCGTCGAAGCCATGGCTGATCTCGTGGCCGATCACCGCGCCGATGGCGCCGTAGTTCACCGCATCGTCGGCGCCCATGTCGAAGAAGGGCGGCTGCAGGATGGCGGCCGGGAACACGATCTCGTTGAGCGTCGGGTTGTAGTAGGCGTTCACGGTCTGCGGCGTCATGCCCCATTCGGCGCGATCCACCTTCTTGCCGGCCTTGGCGGCCACGCGCTCCCATTCAAAGCGGCCCGAGCGCAGCGCATTGCCCAGCGCGTCGCCGGCGCGCACGTCGAGCTTGCTGTAATCGCGCCAGACGTCCGGGTAGCCGATCTTCACCATGTACTTGGCCAGCTTGTCCTGGGCCTGCGCCTTGGTGGCGGGGGTCATCCAGGCGAGGCCGTCGATCGATTCCTTGTAGGAGGCCAGCAGATTGCCCACCAGCTCCTGCATGCGCGCCTTGTAGGCGGGCGGGAAATGCTTGGCCACATAGAGCTGGCCCACCGCCTCGCCGAGCGCGCCATTCAGGTCGGCGATGGCCTTCTGCCAGCGCGGCTTCTCCTCGGTGGCACCGGTCAGCGCGGTACCGCGGAAGGCGAAGCGCGCCTCGCGCAGCGGCTTGGGCAGCAGGTCGGCGGTGGCGTCCAGCAGGTGCAGCTTGAAGTAGAGCTTCCAGTCGGCCAGCGGCAGCTCGCCATAGAGCTTGGCGATCGCGCTGACGGCGCTGGGCTGCGAGATCGAGAGGCGGTCCTGCCCGGCCAGGCGGGCGGCGGCCATGAAGCCGGCCCAGTCGAAGCCCGGCGCCGCCTTGGCCAGCTCGGCCGGCGTCATCGGGTTGTAGATCTTCACCATATTGCGGTTGTCGACCTTGTCCCAGTGCGCCTCGGCGATGCGCTGCTCTAGCGCCATCACGCGGTCCGCGGCCTCGGCGGGCTTGGCCTCGCCGGCCTGCGTGGCCAGCAGGGTCAGGTATTGCGCGTAGGCGGCGCGCGCCTTGCCCATGCGCTCGTCGTCCTTCTTCAGGTAGTAGTCGCGGTCCGGCAGGCCCAGGCCGCCCTGCCAGGTGAGGGCGCGATTCACGGTGGGCTCCTTGAAGTCGCCCATCACCCACAGCTGCACCGGCGTCTCAAGCCGGCCCTGCATGCGGCCCTGCCAGGCCGCCAGCTCCTTGAGCGACTTGATCGCATCGATCTCGGCCAGCAGCGGCTTGACCGGCGCCAGCCCGGCCTTGTCGATCGCCTCGGTGTTCATGAAGCTGGCATAGAAGGCGCCGACCTTCTGCGCCACGCTGCCGCTCGGGTGCTGCTGCGTGGCCAGCTCGTCGACGATGGCGCGCACGCGCTTGTCGCTGAGGTCGCGCAGCTGGATGAAGGCGCCGTACTCGGACTTGTCGGCCGGGATCTCGGTGGCCTTCATCCAGCCGCCATTGGCGGCGCGGAACAGATCGTCCTGGGCGCGCACGGCGGGGTCGAAGCCGGGCATGTCGAGGCCGGAACTCAGGGGGGCGGCAAAGGCCGCGCCGGCCAGCTGCAGCAGCAGGGCCAGGGTCGTGAGCTTGAGGGATTGTTTCGTCATGGCGCAGCGTGTTGGATGCAAAACCGGGAGGCTAGCGGCCATCGGTCCTCACGCCGAAAGTTTCGGCCTGGGACTTTCCCCGATGGCCGGGGCCGGCGCCGGCGCGTCGGCCCCCGGATCGGGGATGGCCGGCTTGCGCCAAGTACCTATCATCGTCGTCTCGCACTCAGCCCCTGGGGGTCGCCGCTGCGCGGCCAGTCGGGGAGGCGGCTTTCCGATCACCAAACCCTTGAATGCACCTCATGAAGAGCTTTAAGTTTGCGCTGGCCTCCCTGGCCATGGGCCTTGTCGGCGCCGCCGCTCAGGCCCTGCCCGTCCCGGTAGCGACCTGGAATTTCGCCAATACCCTGAATGCCACCGAGGCCGGCGCCCCCGCGCTACTGGCGATCGACCCGCTGGGCCTGAATGCCTTCGTGACCGACACCGTGTTTGGCCAAAACCAGACTGTCTACCAGTTCAACGGCAATCGTTTCCCGGTGGCCCAGCAAGCTGGCCTGTCGCTCAACACCACCGGCCTGCTCAGCAACGGCAATGCCTATACGGTGGACATGACCTTCAAGTTCAATGCCGACAATGGCAGCTGGAAGGAAATCTTTGGCGTCTCCAACCGCACGAGCGACAACTCCTTCTATGTCGAACCCAGCAACCACCTGCAGGTCTATCCGGTGGGTGGCGGCCCGAACTCGTTCACCTTCAACGAGTACCACCGCGTCTCCCTGACCAACAGCGGCAGCAACCATCTGGTGGCCTATCTGGACGGCGTGTTCCAGTTCGATCTGGTCAGCGATGTGCTGAACTTCGACACCTATGGCGGCGTCAATCCGGACAAGCTGATCCACTTCTTTGCCGACAATGTGCAGGGTGGCGGCCAGGGCGAGTTCGCCAGCGGCAGCGTGGCGCAGATTCGGCTCTACGACAAGGAACTGACGCCCGGCGACGTCGGGCATGTGCCAGAACCGGCCAGCTACCTGCTGGTGGGGCTGGCGCTGGCCGGCATGGGTTTTTCACGCCGCGCGCGCAAGTAAGCGGGCCGCCTCCTCAGCTGCCGATCTCCCGCTGCAGCTTCTTCGTCAGCTTGTCGAACACCAGCGCGTGCGAGCGGCTCACCAGCGCGAGCAGGTCCGCCAGGGGCAGGGCCTTGGGGTCTTGCAGCTGCACCCAGCGGTAGCGCGCCGCGTAGGGCGCGGGGCGCAGCCCGGGCAGGCCGGTGAGCTCGAGAAAGCGATGTTCTTCGACCTTGAAGGAGCAGCCGGTCCAGAGGCCCGGCTCGGGCCCGCCGCACAGAAACATTTTTCCACGCACGCTGGCCACCCAGCTGTTGCGCCACTTGATGTCCACGGTGGCGCCGGGCAGTGAGGCCGCATGCGCCTTTAGTGCCTGGAAGTGGTCTTGCTTCATCATCGCGGCAACCACAGGCTGACCTGCAGCCCGCCGCCCTCGCGGTTCGCCAGCGCGATGCGCCCGCCATGCGCCTCGGCGATCTCGCGCGCCAGCGCCAGGCCCAGGCCGGTGCCGCTGCGCTTGGTGGAGTAGAAGGGCAGCAGCGCCTGGGCCAGCACGGCCTCGCTCATGCCGGGGCCGCGGTCGGCCACGGTGAGGCGCCAGTCGGGGCCCTGGGCCTGGATTCCAAGGCTCACCTGCCCGGCGTCATCCGCCTTGGCACTGCCGGCCTCATGCGCGTTCTTGATCAGATTGATGAGGGCCTGCTCGACCTGCGTGCCGTCGAAGCGCGCCGGCGCCAGCGGCAGCTCGCCCTCCAGCCGGAATTCGCAATGGGCCGCCAGGCCGTCGACGAAGCCGGCCCATTCCACCGGCTCGAGGCGCGGTGTCGGCAGCTTGGCAAAGCTGGCGTAGCCGGCCAGAAAGCTGTGCAGATGGCGGGCGCGCTCGCCGATGCTGGCGAACACGCCGGGGATGCGCTCGAGATCGCCGCGCCGCGCCAGCTCGGCGCCGCTGTGCGCCAGCGAGGAGATCGGCGCCAGCGAGTTGTTGAGCTCGTGGCTGATGACGCGGATCACGCGCTTCCAGCTCGCCACCTCCTGGCGCGAGAGCTCGCGCGTCATGCGCCGCAGCAGGATCAGCCGGTGCGGCAGGCCCTGCAGGCTCAGCTGGCGCTGCGAGACATGGAAGCTCTCCTCTTCCGCGCCGCCCGCCTCGTTGATGGTGAAGAGCTGGTCGCGGCCGCTGTGCAGGGCCTCGGCCAGGCCGGCGGGGGCCTGCGCCAGCAGCACGTCCAGCATGCGCGTCTGCAGGCTGCGACCCTGGCCCAGCAGCTGGCGCGCGGCGATGTTGGCATAGGCGATGCGGCCCCCGGCATCCACCAGCAGCAGGGCCACCGGGGTGTTCTGCACCACGCTGTCCAGCAGCAGCTCGCGCTGCGCCAGATGCTGGCGCTGCTCGCGCAGCGCCAGGCCCAGCTGCTTGTGCAGGCGCAGCAGCTCGGCCAGTTCGCCGCCGCCGTCGGCGCTGATGGCACTGCTGAAATCGCCGTCGCGGTAGCTCAGCACCGCGCCCTCCAGCGCGCGCAGCAGGCGCTTCAGCGGCGCCAGCGCGGCGCTGGCCGCGAGCAGGCCGATCGGCAGCATCAGGCCCAGCGTCAGCAGCAGGGCCTGCCAACCCCAGGGGGCCGGCGCCGCACCAGCGTCGGCCCAGGCCAGCAGCTGCGGCAGCGGCCAGTAGACCAGGGCGGCGTGCAGCAGCCAGCTCAGCAGCGCGCTGCACCACAGCAGGACAACGAAGCGCCACTGCAGGCTCATGCCTCAGTCTCTCGGCAGCCCGTAGCGTTCCATGCGCCGGTACAGGGCCTGGCGCGACAGGCCCAGGCCCTGGGCCGCGCGCGCCACCACGCCGCCGGCGGCGGCCAGCGCGGCCAGCACGACCTCGCGGCTGGGCTCGTCCAGATTGCGCAGCGCGGCGGGCGCCGTGCTGGCTGGCGCCAGCGCCAGGTCGGCGAGCTGGATCTGGCCGGCCTGGCACAGCAGGGCGGCGCGCGCCATCACGTTCTTGAGCTCGCGCACATTGCCCGGCCAGGCGTGGGCCAGCAGGCCCTCGCGTGCGGCCTCACTGAGCTGCACGGACTCGCCGTTCTGGCGCCCATGCTCGGCCAGGAAATGCTCGGCCAGCGGCAGCACGTCCTCGCGCCGCTCGGCCAGCGGCGCCAGCCGCAGCTCGATCACGTTGAGGCGGTAGTAGAGGTCTTCGCGGAAGCTGCCCGCCGCCACCATGGCCTTGAGGTCGGCATTGGTGGCGGAGAGCACGCGCACCTTGGTCTCGCGCGTGCGGTTGGAGCCCAGGCGCTCGAAGCGGCCGGTCTCCAGCACGCGCAGCAGCTTGACCTGGCCGGCCAGCGGCAGGTTGCCGATCTCGTCCAGGAACAGGGTGCCGCCGTCGGCGGCCTCGAAGCGGCCCTCGCGCGCCCGGTTGGCGCCGGTGTAGGCGCCGCTCTCGGCGCCGAACAGCTCGGCCTCGATCAGCTCGCCCGGCAGGGCGCCGCAGTTCAGCGCCACGAAGGGGCCGCCGGCCACCGCCGAGTTGGCATGCACGATGGCGGCGATGCGCTCCTTGCCGCTGCCATTGGGCCCGCTGATCAACACCGACAGCGGCGCGCGCGCCACCTGGCAGGCGGTCTCCAGCGTGGCCAGCATGGCGTCGGAGGCGAACACCAGCTCGCCCAGCTGGTAGCGCGCGCGCAGGGCGGCATGGCGCTGGCGGCTGGCCTGGCGCCGGCGCTGCAGCTCGCGCGTGGATTCGGCCAGCTCCAGCAGGTTCTCCACCGTGGCCAGCAGGCGCGCATCGTCCCAGGGCTTGGCCAGGTAGTCGGCCGCGCCGGCCTTCACCAGCGCCACCGCCTGCTCCAGCTGGGTCCAGGCGGTGAGCAGGATCACCGGCAGGTCGGGATGCAGGGCGCGGATGCGCTGGAACAGCGCGCGGCCCTCCTCGCCCGAGGTGGTGTCGGCCGTGAAGTTCATGTCCTGGATCACCAGGTCCACCGGCTCGCGCGCCAGCAGGGCCAGGCCTTGCTCGGGCTCGCTGGCATAGAGGGCGCGGATGTCGTTGAGCGAGAGCAAGAGCGAGAGCGCCTCGCCCACGCCGGGGTTGTCGTCGATGATCAGAACGGTGCGCATGCGGGGCGCAGCATAGCAACAAGCCTCATCCGCGCAAGACCTGCACCGGCGGCAGCGCGGCGGCGCGGCGTGCCGGCCCCAGCACCGCCAGCTGGCCCAGCGCCAGCAGGGCCAGCGCGCCCACCGGCAGATAGGCCAGCGGCAGGCGCGGCAGCTGGTAGTTGAGCATCAGCGCCAGGTTGATGGCATAGGCGGCCACCATGCCCAGGGCGATGCCCAGCGCCGAGAGCAGCAGGTTCTCGAGCTGGAAGTAGCGCAGGATCTGGCCGCGCGTGGCGCCCAGGGCGCGGCGCGTGCCTATCATGCGGCTGCGCTGGCGCACCCAGAAATTGGCCAGGCCGATGATGCCCAGCGCGGTCACCACCAGCAGCACCAGGCAGACGATGCCCAGCGTCCAGGCCATGTAGCGATCCTGGGCGTACTGGCGGCTGCGCAGCTCGGTGAGGCTGACGGGGGCTTCCACCATGCGATGGCGGCCCTGCTGTTGCAGCGCCAGCTTGGCGGCCTTAATCACTGCATCGCGCTGTGCGGGTGCAACGCGCAACAGATAGACGCCCATGTCGTAGCTGGGGCGTAGCGGCAGCAGCACCGCGGCGGGGCCGTTGAACTGCTCGTCGGCCGGGCGGATGCGGCCGAGCCGTTCCACCACGCCCACGATCTTCACCGGCTTGTCGCTGCCCGCGTAGACCACCTTGCCCGGCGCCGATTCGCCGGGAAAGAACTTCTCGGCCAGCGCGCGGTTGACGATGATGCCGGGGATGCCGCCGAGGCCGTCGGCGCCGAGGCTGCTCGGATCCCGGTACTCCTCGGGCAGGAAATCGCGGCCGGCGATCAGGCGCAGGCCCGAAGTCTGCAGCCAGTCATCGCCCATCAGATACCAGGCGGCATTGGTGTCGGGGCGGCCGGGTTCGCCGCTCGTAGCCACGCCGCCGTTGTTGGAGCTGCCGCCGAAGGGCACCTGGTTGGTGACGGTCGCGTGCAGCACCCCGGGCAGGGCGCGCAGCAGGGCCAGGTCGCGCTGCGTGGCGGCTTCGGGCTTGGCCTCCTTGCGGATCGCGTTGACCTGCAGCATCACCAGCTCCTGCTCGGCAAAGCCGCTGGGCTGTTCCATGCCGGTGAGGCGCTGGCCGATCAGAAACACCGCGTTGCAGATGATGGCGCAGCTGAGCGCCACCTCCAGCACGATCAGGCCGGCGGCGATCTTGTGGCGGCGCAGGGTCTTGAAGATGGGGCCCAAATGCAAGGACATGGCGGTGCGGCCTTACTGTGATTTGAGTTGCAGGGCCGGTGCCACCTGGGCGGCGCGCCAGGCCGGCAGCAGGCCGGCGGCCAGGCTGGCGAGCAGCGAGACCGCCAGCGCGGCGGCCAGCATGGGCAGGTCCAGGCGGGCCAGCTCGGCATAACTCGCCGGGTTGTGGCGCACGCCCAGCAGCCCCAGCCAGGCCAGCAGCAGGCCCAGCAGACCGCCCGCCAGGCCGATCGCCAGCGCCTCCACCAGGAATTGCGCAAAGATCGCCCTGCGCGAGGCACCGAGCGCGCGGCGCACGCCGATCTGGGGCGCGGCGCGCAGGCATTTGGCCAGAAGCAGGCCGACGGTGTTGGTGAGGCAGACGACCAGGAAGCCCAGCGCCAGCCACAGCTGCAGGCGCACGTCGCCGGGCACCACCTGCTTGAACGCCAGCCACTCCGGCACATTGCGCAGGCGCACATTGGGCGGGCGCTCAAATCGGCCGGCGCCGCGCTGGCGTTCCGAGTAGGCATTGAGGTAATCGCGATAGCGCTGCACGGCGCCGGCATCGGGCAGCCGCACCCAGTACTGGATCCAGACGCAGGGCGCGTTCGGCGCGGTGGCGTCGGGAATATGCTCGTTGCCCCAGCAGTTCATCGTGCCGGAGCGCGGCAGCTCCAGTTCGCGGCTGGTGCTGAAGGGCAGGTAGAGCCCCTCGGTCTGGCCATAGTCGCCGGTGTTGAGGTCGTAGAAATGCGGGGTCAGTCGCCAGGCGCCCAGCACGCCCACCACGCGCATTTCGGTGTCCTGCACGCGCAGCGTCTTGCCGACGCTGTTGCCGCCGCCGAACATGGCCTCGTTGAGCTCGCGCGAGATCACCACCTGGCGCGCATGCGACGCATCGTCGGCGGCCGACCAGGGCCCCCCGTATTGGAAGGGCAGGCCGAACATGGCGAAGAAGTCCGCCGAGGTGTAGCGCACATCGCTGGAGCGCGGCTCAAGCTGCTCGTCCGGACCCTGCAGAATCACCTGGCCGCCGGTCATCATGGCCTGCTGCGGCGCCTGTGCCTCGGCCAGCAGGGCCTGGGCATCAAAGCGGGTGAGCTGCTCCTCGGGTTCGGCGCCGGGCCGGTAATAGGCCAGCTGGCCCGCATCCAGCTGCACCTGGTAGAGATGCTGGCTGCGCCCCGGCAAGGGGTCGGCGGAGAGCACGTGGAACACCGTCAATGTGGTCATGCAGGCGCCTATGCCCAGGCCCAGGGCCAGCACCATCAGGCCGGTCAGTACCGGGTGGCTGCGGAAGCTGCGCAGCGCCAGGTCCAGGTAGTAGGCGAACATGCTGGCGTCCTCAGGAACGCAGCGCCGCCACCGGTGGCAAGGCCGCGGCGCGGCGCGCCGGCGCCAGCACGGCGAGCTGGCCCAGCGCGCACAGCACCAGCGCGCCGACCGGCAGATAGCTCCAGGGCAGGCGCGGCATCTCGTAGTTCTGCATCAGCAGCAGGCTGATGCCGTAGGCGGCCGCCATGCCCAGCACGATGCCCAGGCCCGAGAGCAGGAAGTTCTCGGCCTGGAAGTAGCGCAAGATCTGACCCCGGGTGGCGCCCAGCGCACGCCGCGTGCCGATCATGCGGGTGCGCTGCTGCACCCAGAAGCTGGCCAGGCCGACGATGCCGAAGGCGGTGACCACCATCAGGGCCAGGCATACGCCCACCAGCAGCAGCACCATATTGCGATCGGTCGCGTAGTAGGCGGCACGCAGCTCGCTGAGGGTCTTCTGCTCGCGCAGGATGCGGCCCGGGCCGGTCTTGTCGAGTGCGGCGATGCCGGCCTTGAGCACGCGATCGCGGTCGGCCGCGGCGCAGCGCAGCAGATAGGCGCCGCCGCGGAAGCTCTGGCGCACCGGCATCACCATGCTGTAGCGGTTCATCTCCTCGTTGCCGCCCGGATGCGGGCTGATCAGACGCTCCACCACACCGACGATGCGGGTGGGGCCGCTGCCCAGGCCGTAGACCTGCTGGCCGATCGGGTCGAGCCCCGGGAACAGGCGCTCGGCCAGCGCGCGATTGATCACCAGCGCCGCCAGCTTGCTGTCCGGATCGGCACTGAAGGCGCCGTCGTCCACGTACTCGCCGGCCTCGAAGTCGCGCCCCGCGACCAGCTTCAGCCCCAGCGTCTGCAGCCATTGCTCGCTGCCGTTGTAGGCGGCCGCGCTCACGCCCGGCGCGTTCTCGTCCTGCACCAGGCGCAGCGAGCTCATCGACAGCTGGCCGCCATAAGGCACCTGGTTGATGACGCTGACATGCTGCACGCCGGGCACGGCGCGCAGGGCCTGCAGGTCCTCGCGTGTCTGCGCCTCGGGGTTCTGGCTGGGGCCGACGCCGGTGGTCGAGATCGCCACCAGTTCCTGATCGGCCATGCCGCTGGGCTCGTCGATGCGATCCAGCCTCTGCATGATGAGGAACAGCGCATTGCAGACGATCGCGCAGGTGAGGCCGACCTGCAGCACGATCAGGCCGGCAGCGGTCTTGTGGCGCTTGAGCGTCGCGAGGATGGGCAGCAGATCCATGGTGAGGCTCCTCATTGGGTTTTCAGTTGCAGCGCGGGCTGGACTTGGGCAGCGCGCCAAGCCGGCAGCAGACCCGCGAACAGGCTGGCCAGCAGCGCCAGCCCCAGCGTGGTGGCCAGCATGGCGACATCCATCTGCACCAGCTTGGCGTAGTCGCTGCTGCCCTGGCGTACCGCCCAGATGCCCAGCCCCGTGAGGGCCAGGCCCAGCAGGCCGCCCACCAAGCCCAGGCTGCCAGCCTCCACCAGGAACTGCACGAAGATCTCGCGCTTGGGCGCGCCCAGCGCGCGGCGCACGCCGATTTCTCCCGAGCGGCGCAGCGCCTTGGCGAGCTGCAGGCCCACCGTGTTGGTGAGGCAGACGGCCAGGAAGCCGAAGGCCAGCCAGAGCTGCAGGCTGACGTCGCTGGGCAGCACCTGCTGCACCTTCAGCCATTCCATCACCGAGCGCATGCGCACATTGGTGGGGCGCTCGAAGCGGCCGGCGCTGCGCTGCTGGTCGGAGTACTGCTTCAGATAGTCCAGGTAGGCGCTGGCCTTGGCGGGCGTGTTGAGCTGTGCCCAGTACTGCACCCAGGCGCAGGGCGCGCTGAGGCCGCGTACCTCGGGGGCGGCCACACTGGCCCAGCAGTTGAAGTTGCCCCAGGAGCTGAACTTCAGCGTGATGGCGGTGCTGAAGGGCAGGAAGACCTCGGCCGTGCGGGCATAGCTGCCCAGGCTGATGTCGAAGAAATGTGGCACCGGATGCCAGCGGTCCAGCACGCCGATGATGCGCAGCTCCTTGTCGCGCAGGCGCAGCATCTTGCCGCGGCTGTCGATGCCGCCGAACAGGCGCTCGTTGAGCTCGCGCGAGATCACCACCACGCGCGCTTCGCTGTCGTCATCGGCCTTGCTCCAGCCGCCGCCATACAGGAACGGCGCCTCGAACATGGCAAAGAAATCGGCGCTGGCGTAGCGGGCCCGCGCCGTGAACGGGCGCTCGCCCGACTGCTCCGGCGTCAGCGCCACGCCGCCGCCGGTCATCATCACCTGCTTGTCGGCGCGCGCCTCGCGCAGCAGCGCCTCGGCGTCAAAGCGGGTCAGCTGGAAGGTGGGTTCGCCGCCGGGCTGGAAGCCGTTGCCCAGGCGCTGCGCATCGAGCTGGATGTTGTAGAGCTGATGGCTCTTGGCCGGGATGGGGTCGCGTGACAGCACGTAGTACACCGTCAGCGTGGTCATGCAGGCGGCCACGCCGATGGCAATGGTCAGCAGCATCAGGATGGTGAGGCCGCGGCTGCTTTTGAAGCTGCGCAGCGCCAGTTCGAAGTAGTGGCCGAGCATCAGGATTCCCCTTTGGATTGCAACAGCAGATTCAGCTTGGCAAGCGTGGGCTCGCCCAGTTGGCCGGCGGCCTGCTGCAGCAGCAGGGTGGCCAGCACATAGCGGTGGCGCGCGTTCTCATGCGCGCTCTGGGCGGCGGTCTGGCTCTGGATCGCCAGCAGCAGATCGGTCATGCTGCGCGTGCCCAGGGCCTGGCCGGCGCGCGTGGAGGCGAGCGCCTGGTTGGCCGCCTGCACCGCCGCGGCGCTGCTCTGCAGCAGCGCCAGGCTGGCGCGCACCGCCTGGTACTGGGCCTCGGTCTCGCGCACCAGGGCGCGGCGCGCGGCCTCCAACTGCTCGCGCACGGCGTCGCGCTGGTGCACGGCCTGGCGCTTGGCCGATTCGGTGGCACCGCCGGCGAACAGCGGGATGTTGAGGCGCAGCGCCAGCTGGGTCAGGCTGCGGCCGCTGTCCGGCTCGCTGACGGCGGAGCCCTGGCGACGCGTGCTGTCGAGGCCGACGCTCACGGTGGGCAGATGCACAGCGCCGGCGGCGCCGATGCGCTGCTCGCTGGCCTGCAGGGCGAGGCGCTGCGCCTGCAGTGCCGGGTTGGCCTGCAGGGCCTGCTCGACCCAGGCTTGGCGGTCCTGAGGCTGGGGTTCCTGCGCCTGCAGATCGGCGGCCAGGGCCTGCAGCGCGCCGGGCTGCTGGCCGGTGATCTGGGCCAGGGCCTGGCGCGCATCGGCCAGGCTTTCCTGTGCCTGGATGCTGGCGCCGCGCGAGAGCTGGTAGTAGGTGCGCGCCTGTTCCACGTCCACCGCCGCCGACAGCCCGGCCTTGAAGCGCTCTTGCGCCTGTTGCACCTGCTGGGCGAAGGCGGCCTCGTTGGCCTCGGCATTCTTCAGCGCCGCCTGGGCCGAGAGCACGCCGAAATAGGCGCTCGCCACGCGTGCGCAGAGCTCCTGCTCGGCCGCCAGCACGCGCGCGTCCTGGGCCGTGACCAGGCTGGTCTCGGCCTGCCAGCGCCGCAGCTGGCCGAGGTCGAGCAGCACCTGGCTGAGGCTGCTGGTGCTGCGCTGTTCGCGCGCGCCATCGGCCTGGTAGCGCGTCTCGCTATAGCCCAGCGACCATTGCGGCAGCAGGGCCGCACGCGCCTGCGTGGCCAGCTCGCGCTGCACGCCGCGCTGGGCATCGGCGCCGGCCAGCAGCGGGTCGGCCGCACGCGCCTGGGCATAGACCTGCAGCAGGTCTTCGGCATGCGCCGGGCCGGCGCCGACCAGGGTCGCGGCCAGGCTCAGCACGAGGGCGTGCAGCTTCATGCCATCTCCGCCGGGCGGCGCGGCGACAACAGGTCGGGGCTGAGGCCCAGCTCGGCGGCGATGTCCACCACCTGGCCGTCGATCACATGCACGTTGCGCTGCGCACGCGCGGCCAGCTGCGGGTCGTGCGTCACCATCACGATGGTGGCGCCCTCGCGGTGCAGCTCCTCCAGCAGGTCCATCACGCTGCGCGCCATCTGGCTGTCGAGGTTGCCGGTGGGCTCGTCGGCCAGCAGCAGGCGCGGCTCGCCGGCCAGCGCGCGCGCGATCGCCACGCGCTGCTGCTGGCCGCCCGAGAGCTCGGCCGGGTAATGCTTCTCGCGCGCCGACAGGCCCACGCGCGCCAGCGCCTCGCGCGCGCGGCGGCGGCGCTCCTCGGCCTTCATGCCGCGGTAGCGCAGCGGTACCTCGATGTTGTCCAGCACATTGAGGTCAGGGATCAGGTTGTAGGCCTGGAAGATGAAACCGATCTTCTGGTTGCGCAGGCGCGAGCGCTGGTCGTCGTTCATCGCGCTGACGTCCACGCCGTCGAGCTCGTAATGGCCGCCGCTGAAGGCCTCCAGCAGGCCGGCGATGGTGAGGAAGGTGGTCTTGCCCGAGCCCGAGGGGCCGGTGACGGCGACGAACTCACCCTCCTTGACCTCGAGGTTGAAGTCGCGCAGCGCATAGGTCTCGACCATCTCGGTGCGGTAGACCTTGGACAGGTTCTTCATCTTCAGCATGCTGTTGTTCCTCTCGCTGTTCATTGACTGACGTTGACGCGCTCGGCGCCCTTGAAGGCATCGCTGCCGGAGATGACGACGCGCTCGCCCGGCTTGAGCCCCTCCAGCACCTCGACCTTGGCCAGGCTTTGCGCGCCCAGCCGGATCGCGCGCTTCACCGCCTGGCCGTCCTGCAGCACATAGGCGTAGCGGCCGCCGCTTTCCTCGATGAAGCTGCCGCGCGCCACGCTCAGCACCTGCTCGCGCTGGTCCAGCAACACGCGCACGGACAGGCGCTGGTTCTGGCGCAGCTGCTCCGGGCGCTGGCCCTCGAAGCGCAGGCGCGCCGCCACCTCGTTATTCACCACCTCGGGCGAGATCGAGCTGACCACGCCCTTCCAGCTCTGGCCATTGCCGCGGATCTCGCCAGGCATGCCGGGCGCCAGCTCGCGCGCAAAGCTCTCGGCCACCTGCATCTGCACCTCCAGCGCGCTGAGGTCGATCACCGACAGCAGCTTGGCATCCTTGGCCACGGTGCTGCGCTCGGTGACGAAGAGCTGGCCCACCTGGCCGTCCACCGGCGAGCGCACGTTCAACTCTTCGACCTGGCGCTCCAGCTCCTTCACCTGCAGCAGCTGGCGCTCGTAGGCCTGGCGCTTGGCGAGCAGCTCGAACTTGAGCGCGTCGTCCTTCAGCCCCACCAGGCCCTGGGCCTGCTTGAGCGCGACCTGGGCGCGCGCCACCGCGTCGCGCGCCAGGTCCACCTGCATGCCGGCGGTGGCGCCGGCCTCGAAGGCCTGGGTCTGGCGCTTGAGGTCGTTCTGCGCGGTCTGGTGGGCGATGCTGCTGGTTTCCAGATTGCTCTGCGCCTGGGCGATCTGCTGGCGCGCGTCCGCCTCGGCACGCAGCATGTCGCTCTTCAGCGCATCGGCGTTGGAGCGCTCCTGCGCCAGCCGGGCCGTCAGCTCGGGGCTGGCCAGGCGTGCCAGCAGCTGGTCGCGCTTGACCGCATCGCCGGCCTGCACCAGCAGGCTGACGCTGCCGGCATTGCCGGCATAGAGGGTGGGGCTGACGGCCGCCACCACCTTGCCGTCGCCGGCCACGTCGCGCGTCAGCTGGCCCAGCTCCACGGTGGCGATGGCGAGGCGGCCGGCGCTGATCGACTGGTCGGCCGAGAGCTGGCGTTTCAGCCCGGGCGCGGCCCAGGCCAGCAGGCCCAGGCCGGCCAGGCCGGCGGCGGCGATCGCGAAGCGGCGGCCGCGGCGCGGGCCCTGCGGCAGGAGCTTGTCTTGGGCGGAGGTGTCTCGGATCATCTGGGCGCTTGTGGCGTGGGCATGCGGCTCTCATCGCAAGCCACGTGCCAGCCCCGGCGCCGCGCCCGCGGCCATATGAATCAAGCACTTGGCGCTGGCTCCCGGGGGCGGAAAGTGTCCGCGGACAGTGCCGCGGACAGTCCGGCGTACGTCCGCCGTCCGTCGTGACGCAGGTCAAGCCGCGTGGCGGGCGGCGGCCTATGCTGGGTGACATGGCCAACCAACCCGTCGGCGGGCTTGCCCCGACCCTGCGCCTTTCCGCGATGCCGCGCCGCCTGCTGCTGCCCCTGTTGCTGGCGCATGGGGTGGTGGTGTTGCTGATCGCCGCGCTGGCCTTCAGCAGCCTGGTGGACAGCCGCCGCAGCTACGAGCAGCGGGCCCAGGCCGCGGCGGCCAACCGTGCCTCCGAGCTGAGCCTGCTGATGTCCGCCGAGCTCAGGCGCGTCGATCTGGCCCTGCAGACCTTGCAGGAGCGCCTGCGCGAGCCGCTCGACGAGCCGGCGCTCGACGCCCTGCTGAGCCGCCAGCGCGCCCTGCTGCCCGAGCTGGACAGCCTGCGCGTGGCTGACGCGAGCGGGCGGGTGCACGGCCCCGGCGCGGACCAGGCCGGCTTCGTCGTCAACAATGCTGACCGCGACTATTTCCGGCAGGCCCGCGATGCGCCGGAGCGGCTGGCGGTGTCCGAGCCCAAGCTTTCGCGCATCAGCGGGCAATGGGGCTTCACGCTGGCGCGCCGCCTCGAGCGCCGCGACGGCAGCTTTGCCGGGGTGGTGTTCGCGACCCTGCAGAGCGCGCATTTCGAGCGCCTGTTTGCGGCCGTGCACATGGACACGCAAGACTCCATCGGGCTGCGCTCGGTCGGCCTGAAGCTGATTGCCCGCCATGTGCGCAACGGCGGGCCACCGGTGCCGCTAGGCGACGAGCGGGTGTCGGCGCAACTGCGCAGCGCTCTGGCCGGCCAGCCGGGCGAGGGCCAATACCGCGCTCTAACGCCCACGGACGGCATCGATCGGTTCTACGCCTACCAGCGCATTCCGCTGTCGGGCCAGTATGTGTTGGTGGGCTTGGCGTCCGAGGGATATCTGGCGCCCTGGCGCGAGCAGGCCTGGCTGACCCTGGGCCTCGCCGTGATGGCGCTGCTGGCGCTGGGCGCCAGCGGCCTGGCGGGCGTGCGCGCCTGGCGCAACGAGGCCGGCCTGGCGCGGCGCCTGGACGAGGCCAAGGCCACCTACCAGGATCTCTACGACAACGCGCCCTGCGGCTACCACTCGCTCGATCCCGAGGGGCGCTACCTGCTCGTCAACAACACCGAGCTGGGCTGGCTGGGCTGCCGGCGCGAGGAGCTGATCGGCCGCCTCGGCCCGGCGGACTTCTTCACGCCGGAGGGGCAGGCGCTGTTCAAGGCGCAGTTCCCGCGCTTCCTGGCCGAGGGCGAGATCCACGACGTCGAGGTCGAACTGCTGAGCCGCGACGGCACGCGCCGCCGGGTCAGCATCAGCGCCACCGCGCTGCGCGACGAGCAGGGGCGCATCGTGAGCAGCCGCTCGGTGCTGTTCGACATCACCGAGCTGAACCAGGCGCGCCAGGCGCTGCGCGCGCTCAGCAGCGAGCAGAGCGTGATGCTGGACAACGAGCTGGTCGGCATCGTCAAGTTCAAGGGCGGGCGCGTGGTGTGGCTCAATCGCGCGGTGCAGCACATGCTGGGTTATGACGAGCAGCAGATGCTGGGCCAGGACGGCCGGCTGGCCTTCGCCGATGCCGACAGCTTCGGCCACCAGGTGGCGCAGGCGCGCGCGGCGCTGCAGGCGGGGCGTGCCTACCGCAGCGAGCTGCAGGTGCGGCGCAAGGACGGCGCCACGCTGTGGCTGGCGGTGCACGGCGCGTTGCTCAACCCGCAGAGCGGCGAGAGCCTGTGGATCCTGGTGGACATCAGTGCCCTCAAGCAGCAGCAGGCCCAGATCGAGCATCTGGCCGGCCACGACGCGCTCACCGGCCTGCCGAACCGGCGCCTGCTGGACGACCGCCTGCGCCAGGCGCTGGCGCAGAGCCAGCGCGATGGCCGCACGCTGGCGGTGGCGATGCTGGATCTGGACGGCTTCAAGCCGGTGAACGACCGCCTGGGTCATGCCGCCGGCGACCAGGTGCTGGTGCAGATCGCCAGGCGCATCCAGCAATGCCTGCGCGCGGTGGACACGGTCTGCCGCATCGGCGGCGACGAGTTCGTGCTGGTGCTGCCGGGCGTGGCGCAGGACGGCGAGGAGATCCTGCAGCGTGTGCTGGCCAGCATCCGCCAGCCCATCGACCTGGGCGCGCAGTGGGGCTCGGTGCAGCTCTCAGCCAGCCTGGGCTATGCCCTCTACCCGCAGGACGGCAGCGGCGCCACCGAGCTGCTGCGCCTGGCCGACCAGACCATGTACCGCGTCAAGACCGGCGGCCGCGGCGGCATCCTGCGCCACGCCGGCTAGCTGTAGTTTCTCGGGACCTTGTTCACCTCAAGTTCCTGCCGCGAGGCAGGCGGTTTGTGGCCACCTGCGCCGGTGGCAGCAGTTTCCTGTTCATACCTGGCAAAAGTGCTCGACCTGGGGCGGGGCGGCGAAGAAGCCACCGACGATGGCGCGCCATTCGGCGAACAGCGGCCCGCCGCGGAAATGCACCGTATGGTCTTCCAGCGTGGCCCATTCGATCAGCAGCAGATAGCGCTCGGGCGACTCCAGACCCTTGCGCAGGCGGTAGCCCACAAAGCCCTGGGCACGCGAGATCACGCTCTGCACGCCGCGATGCAGGGCTTCCTCGAAAGCGGCCTGCTGGCCGGGCTGGATGCGGATATCGGCAAGTTCCAGAATCATGGTGTCTCCCCTGCTGGCACGTCGCCAGCTTGCGGCTACATTCTCGCCTGAGGCGTGGAGGAGCGCGGCGTGCGAACAGAACTCGAGGGATTGGCGGCAGAGAACCTGGCCTTGCGGGGCCAGCTCGACGCACTGCTGCGCGAGGCGCGTGCCAACGAAGACAAGCTGCGCCGCTTCGAGGGCCTGGAGCATCGCCTGATCGGCGCGGGCTCGGTGGTCGAGCTGGTGAAGCTGCTGCTGTGCGACTACAAGCCGGCCTTCGGCATCGACAGCGTGACCCTGAGCCTGCTGGACCGCGAGCTGGAGCTGAGTCGCCTGCTCAAGACCCAGGGCGAGCCGGAGCTGGAGGCGCTGCGCCTGCTGCCGCTGGGTGACGAGCTCGAGGCCCTCTACGGCATGACGCCGCGGCCCTGGCTGGGGCCCTTCGATGCGCGCCGCCATGGCGACCTGTTCGGCGCGGTCCGGCCGCGCTCGGTGGCGCTGCTGCCGCTGCTGCGCCGCGGCGAGCTGATCGGCAGCCTGCATTTCGGCAGCCTGGATGCGCAGCGCTACGACGCGCAGGCGGGCACCCAGTTCCTCGAGCGCCTGGCGGCCATCGTCGCGGTATGCCTGGAGAGCGTGCTGAACCAGGAGCGGCTCAAGCTCGCCGGCCTCACCGACATGCTCACCGGCGTGCACAACCGCCGCTACTTCGAGCACCGCTGCCAGATCGAGATCGCGCAGGCGCGCCGCCACCACCATGCGCTGGCCTGCCTGTTCCTGGACGTGGACTTCTTCAAGCGCATCAACGACAGCCATGGCCATGCGCGCGGCGACCTGGTGCTGCGCACCGTGGGCCTGCTGATCCAGGCGCAGCTGCGCGCCGGCGACACGGTGGCGCGCTGGGGCGGCGAGGAATTCGTGGTGCTGCTGCCGCGCGCGGCGGCGGCCGCGGCGCGCGACATCGCCGAGCGCATCCGCCAGCGCATCGCCGTCCAGCAAGTGCCCGTGGCCGCCGGCCAGGTGCTCAACATCACCGCCTCGATCGGGCTGGCGATGCTGGAGGAGGTGGACGGCTCGGCCGCCGACGCCACCCTGCCGGCAGTGGCCGAACGCCTGGTGGCCGCCGCCGATGCCGCGCTCTACCGCGCCAAGCAGGGCGGGCGCAATCTGGTGGTGGGGCCGGGCATAGGCGCGCTGATCAGCTGAACTCGGGCAGCAGCGCCCTGGTGTGGGCGATGACGGCCTCGGGTTGGTCCTTTTGCGGTGCGTGGCCGCATTGCGCCAGGGCCACCACGCGCGTGTCTGCATGGATGCGCCCCACCGCCTCGATCTGCGCCAGGCTGCCGTATTCATCGCCTTCGCCCTGCAGGGCCAGCATCGGGCAGGCCAGGCCGCGCAGATCGGCCTCGATATTCCATTGTTCGAAGCCCGGGCGCAGCCAGGCATCGTTCCAGCCATAGAAGGCCGAGTCGACGTCGGCATGGTGGCGCGCCAGCGCGGCACGCAGCGAGCGGCCGGACTCGAACGCCTGCTTGGCCTGGCGCAGGCCCGCGAGCGTCATCGGCTCGACGAACAGATGCGGCGCCAGCGCCGCCAGGCCGCGCACGCGCGCCGGATAGGCGGCGGCGAACAGCAGGGCCAGGCTGGCGCCGTCGCTGTGGCCGAACAGGAACAGGCGCTCCTGCTGCAGGCCGAGCGCGTCGAAATAGGCCGGCAGCAGCGTGCGCGTCTGGCGCTGCAGATAGTCCTGCGGCCAGGGCTCGGTGCGCGGCGTGCTGTTGCCGTAGCCGGGGCGCGAGAACAGCAGGCCGCGGCACTGCAGCGCATCGCACAGGCGCTGCGGGAAATCGCGCCATTGCGACAGCGAACCCAGGCCCTCGTGCAGGAACACCACCAGGGGCCGGGCGCGCCGCTCGGCGCTCAGCCATTGCGATTCGATCTGCAGTTGCCGGCCCTCGAGGTGCAGCGGCTGCAGCCAGCTTGCCGTCATCTGGCTCAGGCCAGCAGGCTGCGATGCCGCTGGATCGCCTCCAGCACCATGGCGTGCAGGCCCGGGTTGTGGCCGCCATCCAGCTGGGCCAGCAGCTCGCGCCGCATGCGCGGCTCCCAGAACTTCTTGAGGTGCTGGGCGATGCCTTCCACCGCCTCCTGATGATCGGGCATGGCCTCGAAGAAGGCGCCGATCTGGTTGGCCATGCGGACCAGGGTGTCAATGTGCATGATGCGCAGAGGAAAGATGTTCAAGCGCGAGCCGCTCGGGATGACAGTAGACCACCAGGTCCTGCTGGCGCGCGAAGCCCACCAGGGTCATGTTGGCACGCGTGGCGGTGGTCACCGCGAAGGAGGTGGGCGCCGAGACGGCCGCCAGCAGGGGCACGCCGGCGGCGGCGGTCTTCTGCACCATCTCGAAACTGGCGCGGCTGGTGACGGCGATGAAACCCTGCGAGGCATCCACCGCGTGGCGAGCGAGTGCGCCGATCAGCTTGTCCAGCGCGTTGTGGCGGCCCACGTCCTCGCGCAGCCATTGCACCTCGCCATCGGCCGAGCACCAGGCGGCGGCATGCACCGCGCCGGTGGCCTGCTGCAGGGTCTGCAGCTCGACGAACTGCGCCATCGCATGGCTGATGGCCTCGCGCTGCAAGACCTGACCCCCGGGCAGCACGGGCAGGTTGCGGGCCACCTGGCCCAGGCTTTCGGTGCCGCAGAGGCCGCAACCGGTGCGGCCGGCCATCGAGCGGCGCCGTTCCTTGAGGCGCGCAAAGGCCGCGCCGGCGACGCGCAGGTGCAGGGTGATGCCGAGCTCGGAGGCTTCCTCCTCGACGCCGTAGAGCTCGTGCGCGGCGCCCAGGATGCCTTCGCTGAGCGAGAAGCCGAGCGCGAAGTCTTCCAGGTCCAGCGGCGTGGCCAGCATCACCGCATGCGAGATGCCGTTGTATTCCAGCGCCACCGGCACCTCGTCGGCCACCCAGTCCTGCATGAGCTCCAGGCCCTGGCCGGCGCGCACGCGTTTCACCGGCAGGGTGCGCGCGCCCTCGCAAAAGCCCGGCTTGCTGCTGTTACTTGCCATGCACCACCTCATGCGCCTGCTGCAGCAGCTGCTGCTGCACCTGGTTGAAGCGGCTGTACTCCTGCTGCCAACTCGACTGGTGCGAGGGCTGCTGCACCGGCATCACCTGCACCGCCGTGACCTTGTATTCGGGGCAGTTGGTGGCCCAGTCGGAGTTGTCGGTGGTGATGACGTTGGCGCCCGACTCGGGGAAGTGGAAGGTGGTGTAGACCACGCCCGGCTGTACCCGCTCGGTGAGCGTGGCGCGCAGCACGGTCTCGCCGGCGCGGCTCTGGATGCCGACCCAGTCGTCCTGCTTGATGCCGCGCTCCTCGGCGTCGTGCGGGTGGATCTCCAGCCGGTCTTCGCTATGCCACTCGTTGTTGGGCGTGCGGCGCGTCTGCGCGCCGACGTTGTACTGGCTGAGGATGCGGCCGGTGGTGAGCAGCAGCGGGAAGCGGCGCGTTACCTTCTCGTCGGTGGGCAGGTACTGGGTGATGATGAAGCGCCCCTTGCCGCGCACGAACTTGTCGACGTGCATGATGGCGGTGCCGGCCTCGTCGGTGGTGTCGTTGCAAGGCCATTGCACGCTGCCCAGGCGTTCGATCTTGGCGTAGCTGACGCCGGCGAAGGTGGGCGTGAGCGCCGCGATCTCGGCCATGATCTCCTCGGGCTTGCTGTAGGGCATGGGATAGCCCAGCGCCTCGGAGAGCTTGACGGTGACTTCCCAATCCGCATAGCCGGCCAGCGGCGGCATCACCTTGCGCACGCGCGAGATGCGGCGCTCCGCATTCGTGAAGGTGCCGTCCTTTTCCAGGAAGCTGGAGCCCGGCAGGAACACATGGGCGTACTTGGCGGTCTCGTTGAGGAAGATGTCCTGCACCACCACGCATTCCATCGCCATCAGCGCGGCGGCCACATGTTTCGTGTTGGGGTCGGACTGCACGATGTCCTCGCCCTCGCAGTACAGACCCTTGAAGCTGCCGGTGAGCGCGGCGTCGAACATGTTCGGGATGCGCAGGCCCGGCTCGGGGTTGATCGCTACACCCCAGGCTGCCTCAAACTGCGCGCGCACCGTGCTGTCGGAGACATGGCGGTAGCCCGGCAACTCGTGCGGGAAGCTGCCCATGTCGCAGCTGCCCTGCACATTGTTCTGGCCGCGCAGCGGGTTCACGCCCACGCCCTCGCGGCCGACATTGCCGGTGGCCATGGCCAGGTTGGCAATGCCCATCACCATGGTGGAGCCCTGGCTGTGCTCGGTCACGCCCAGGCCGTAATAGATCGCGGCGTTGCCACCCGTGGCGTACAGGCGCGCGGCCGCGCGCACCTCGGCCGCCGGCACGCCGCTGGCGGCCTCCAGCGCCTCGGGCGAGTTCTCGGGCCGGGCCACGAACGCGCGCCACTCGTTGAAGCTCTTGGTGTCGCAGCGCTCGGCCACATAGGCCTCGTTGACCAGGCCCTCGGTGACGATCACATGGGCCAGCGCGCTGATCACCGCCACATTGGTGCCGGGGCGCAGCTGCAGGTGGTGCGCGGCCTGCACATGCGGCGACTTCACCAGGTCGATGCGGCGCGGGTCCACCACGATCAGCTTGGCACCGGCGCGCAGGCGCTTCTTCATGCGCGAGGCAAACACCGGGTGGGCGTCGCTCGGGTTGGCGCCGATCACCATGATCACGTCGGCCTGGTCCACCGAACTGAAGGTCTGGGTGCCGGCCGAGGTGCCGAAGGTCTGGCCCAGGCCATAGCCGGTGGGCGAGTGGCAGACGCGCGCGCAGGTGTCGACGTTGTTGTTGCCGAAGGCGGCGCGCACCAGCTTCTGCACCAGATAGGTTTCCTCGTTGGTGCAGCGCGAGGAGGTGATGCCGCCGATCGAATCCTTGCCATGCTTGGCCTGGATGCGGCGGAACTCGCTCGCCGCATGGGCCAGCGCCACCTCCCAGCTGACCTCCTGCCAGGGGTCCTGGATGGAGGCGCGGATCATCGGCTTGGTGATGCGGTCGGCATGGGTGGCATAGCCCCAGGCGAAGCGGCCCTTCACGCAGCTGTGGCCCTCGTTGGCCTTGCCGTCCTTCCAGGGCAGCATGCGCACCACCTGCGTGCCCTTCATCTCGGCCTTGAAGCCGCAGCCCACGCCGCAATAGGCGCAGGTGGTGATGACGCTGTGCTCGGGCAGGCCCAGCTGAATGACGCTCTTCTCCTGCAGCGTGGCGGTGGGGCAGGCCTGCACGCAGGCGCCGCAGCTGACGCAGTCGGAGGCCATGAAGGGCTGGTCCTGCCCGGCGGCCACGCGCGACTCGAAGCCGCGGCCCGAGATGGTGAGCGCAAACGTGCCCTGGGTCTCCTCGCAGGCGCGCACGCAGCGGTTGCAGACGATGCACTTGGCGGGGTCGTAGGTGAAGTAGGGGTTGGACTCGTCCTTCTTGGCGTCGCAATGATGCGCCCCTGCTGCCGCACCGACGCCATAGCGCACATTGCGCAGGCCGGTCACGCCGGCCATGTCCTGCAGCTCGCAATCGCCGTTGGCGGCGCAGGTCAGGCAGTCCAGCGGATGGTCGGAGATGTAGAGCTCCATCACGCCCTTGCGCAGGTCCTGCAGCTTGGGGCTCTGGGTCCTGACCTTCATGCCGGCCTCGGCGGGCGTGGTGCAAGAAGCCGGATAACCCTTGCGACCCTCGATCTCGACCAGGCAGAGCCGGCAGGAGCCGAAGGGCTCCAGGCTGTCGGTGGCGCAGAGCTTGGGCACCTGGATGCCGGCCTCCGCCGCGGCGCGCATCAGCGAGGTGCCGGCCGGTACGGTGACGGCGAAGCCATCGATCTCCAGCGTGACTTCCTGCTTGGATTCGCGCCGGGGTGTGCCGTAGTCCATTTCTTGGTTTTTCATGATGCTGATGCCTCCTGCATGGCGGCCAGGCCGAAGTCCTGCGGGTAATGGTTCAGTGCCGAGAGTACCGGGTAGGGCGTCATGCCGCCCATGGCGCACAGCGAACCGTGCAGCATGGTGTCGCAGAGATCGCGCAGCAGCACGACCTGCTGCTCGCGGTGCTGATCCGCCTTGATGCGGTCTATCACCTCGACGCCGCGCGTCGAGCCGATGCGGCAGGGCGTGCATTTGCCGCAGGACTCGATGGCGCAGAACTCCATCGCATAGCGGGCCAGCTGGGCCATGTCGGCCGTGTCGTCGTGCACCACGATGCCGCCGTGGCCCAGCACCGCGCCCATCGCGGCATAGGCCTCGTAGTCCAGCGGCACATCCCATTGCGACGCCGGGATGTAGGCGCCCAGCGGGCCGCCCACCTGCACCGCCTTGATGGGCCGGCCGCTGGCGCTGCCGCCGCCGAAATCGATCAGCAGCTCGCGCAGCGTGAGGCCGAAGGCCTTCTCCACCAGGCCGCCATGCTTGATATTGCCGGCCAGCTGGAAGGGTAAGGTGCCGTGCGAGCGGCCCACGCCATAGTCGCGATAGAACTGGGCCCCGCGCGCCAGGATGAGGGGCGCCGTGGCGAAGGTGATGACGTTGTTGATGACGGTGGGCTGGCCGAACAGACCCTGCACGGCCGGCAGCGGCGGCTTGGCGCGCACCACGCCGCGCTTGCCCTCGATGCTTTCCAGCATCGCGGTCTCCTCGCCGCAGACATAGGAGCCAGCGCCCTTGCGCACTTCCAGCTCGAAGGCATGGCCCGAGCCGCAGATGCTGGCGCCCAGGAAGCCGGCCGCGCTGGCGCGCCGGATCGCCTCCTGCATGGTGGCGATGGCATGCGGGTATTCGGAGCGGATGTAGATATAGCCGCGCGTGGCGCCCACCGCCAGCGCGGCGATGGCCATGCCCTCGATCAGCATGAAGGGGTCGCCCTCCAGCGTCATGCGGTCGGAGTAGGTGCCGGAGTCGCCCTCGTCGGCATTGCAGACGATGTATTTCTGCGCCGCCGCGGTCTGCTGCACCGTCCGCCACTTGATGCCGGCCGGGAAGGCCGCGCCGCCGCGGCCGCGCAGGCCCGACTGCGTCACTTCCTGCACGATGGCGCCGCCGTCCAGCGCCAGCGCGCGCCTCAGCCCGGCCCAGCCCTGATGGGCCTCATAGTCGGCCAGCGAGAGTGGGTCGGTGATGCCCATGCGGGCGAAGGTCAGGCGCTCCTGCCTGGCGAGATAGGGGATGTCGTCGGTCGCGCCCTGCCTGAGCGCATGCGCGCCACCGGCCAGCAGGCCGGCGTCCAGCAGGGCCGGCACGTCCTCGGGCGCCACCGGGCCATAGGCGATGCGGCCGGCGGGCGTGGCCACTTCCACCAGCGGCTCTAGCCAAAACAGGCCCCGCGAGCCATTGCGCACCAGCTCGATGGCCAGACCGCGCTGTGCGGCCTCGCGCTGCAGGGCGGCGGCCACGTCGTCGGCGCCCACCGCCAGTGCGGCGGAGTCGCGCGGCACGAAGATCTTGGTCACGGCGGCACTCATCACAGGCCCTCCTTGGCGAGCAGGGCATCGAGCTTGGCCGGCGTCATGCGCGCATGCAGACGGTCGTTCAGCTGCAGGGCCGGCGACAGCGCGCACAGGCCCAGGCAGTAGACCGGCTCCAGCGTCACCGCGCCATCGGCGCGCGTGCTGTGCGAGGCGCAGGAGAGGCGCTGCTCGGCATGGGCCAAGAGGGCCTCGGCCCCGCGCGACTGGCAGGCCTCGGCACGGCAGACCTGCAGCACCTGCCGCCCGGGCGGCGTGCTGCGGAAGAAATGGTAGTAGCTCAACACGCCATGGACCTCGGCGCGCGAGAGGTTCAGGTGCTCGGCGATCAGGGGCACGGCGGTGGGTGGCACATGGCCGAGCCGCTCCTGCACGGCATGCAGGATGGGCAGCAGGGCGCCGTCTTGCGCGGGATGGGCAGCCAGGACTTCTTCGAGCAGTGGATCGGTCATCGGACGTCTTTTCGTTTGCCTTGCGGCGCTTGCGAGCTGGGTCGGCCATTCGACACGGATAGCGGCCGCGCCGTCCAATTCAATCGGGTGATGGCCCGATTCGTGTGTCTGATGAATCAGGAAGCCTGGTGCAGCGTGGCCTGCCATGCAGGATCTTGCGCCATTTGCAGCGCCGCGGCCAGGGTGTGCGAGGGGCGGTTGCTCTGGTGCAGCATGAAGGCCATCGGCACCTCGACTTGCGGCGCGCACAGCGGCCTGGCTTGCAGCGCCGCTTGCCCCGGCAGCAGGGCCAGCCAGGCGCCGGGCAGGATGCTGCAGACCCGCCCCGACAGCACGCTGCTGACCAGGGTGACGGTGGAGTTGGATTCGATCGCCGCCCGCGGACGCACGCCGGCCGCGGCAAAGGCGCGGTCGATGATGCTGCGGTTGTGCATCTCGGCGCTCAACAGGCACAGCGGCACGCTGCCCGCCTCGGCCCAGGAGATCGCTGTGCCGATGCACAGGCCGGCCGGGCCGCCGGGTTGGCGCTGCAGCAGAAAGTACTGTTCGCTGTATTGCGGCAGCGCGCGCAGTTGGCCGCTGCCCATGCGTTCGTTGTAGCCCAGGCCCAGGTCCAGGGCCAGGTTGTCCAGGCCGGTTTCCAGCTCCACCGAGCTCATCGAACGCAGCGTCGGCACGATGCCCGGGTGCCGATCCTGCAGCATCGCGACGAAGCGCGCCGCCACCGGCATGGCGGTGGGCACCGCGCCGATCAGCAGATGGCCGCGCGGTGCCTCGACGCGGCTCAGCAAGTCCTGCTGCAGCAGCTCCTGCTCGTGCAGCAACCGGCGCGCGGTGGCCAGCACGCGCTCGCCTTCTTCGGTGAAGCCCGCGAAGGCGCGGCCGCGCTTGACGATGGAGCAGGCGTAATGCGCCTCCAGCGCGCGCAGGGCGTTGGAGAGAGCGGGCTGGGTCACATGGCAGGCCAGGGCCGCGCGGCCGAAGTGACGGTGGTCATCCAGGGCGACCAGGTATTTCAGCGAGACAAGGAGATTCATCGATCGCGGTGCTCGGTGCGGGGAATCTCCATTGTGCGGTCGCTCCAAGGCGGCGCCAGTGACGCGGTTCGGGATACATGGCGCTGCAGGCCAGCAGAGTGTCCAGCAGGGCCTGGGTATCGCCGGGTCTGCCGCCCAGACCCAGCAGGTCGAGCAGGCCTGCCTCGGGTTGGCCCGGTTCAGTGGCGCGCGGCATGTCGGTAGCGGAGGCTGTGGTGTCCATCGTCGACTCCTGGCGGTCGGCGGCCCGCCGGAGGCAGGCCTTGCCATGTCAAGGGCGATGGCGGCTGACGACCTATCAAAATCAGGGTAAATACCGAGACGATGGGTGGGCGCGATACTGCAGCCCAGGTAGCAGGAGTAACAAGACGTGGAGACTTTGCAGATCGAGATGGATGCGCGCGGCGTGGCGCATCTGACCATGAACCGGCCCGAGGTGTTCAACGCCTTCAACGAGCTCATGATTGCCGAGCTGGGCCAGGCCATGGACCAGCTGACGGCCGACCCGCGGGTGCGCCTGATCGTGCTGGCCGGGGCCGGCAAGGCCTTCAGCGCCGGCGCCGACATCCAGTGGATGAAGCGCGCCTCGGAGGCCACGCAGGAGGTCAATCTGGTGGACGCCAGGCGCTTCGCCGAGATGCTGCACAAGATCGCCGCCTGCCCCAAGCCCACCATCGCGCGCGTGCAGGGGCTGGCGCTGGGCGGTGGCGTGGGCCTGACCGTGGCCTGCGATATCGCGGTGGCCAGCAGCGATGCCAAGTTCGCCGTCAGCGAAGCGCGCTTCGGCATCCTGCCCTCGGTGATCGGCCCCTATGTGATGAATGCCGTGGGGCCGCGCCAGGCCCGGCGCCTGGCCCTCACCGCCAGCCGCATCGCGGCCGCCGAGGCGCTGGCGATGGGTATGGTGCATGAGGTGGTGGAGGCCGCCGAGCTGGATGCCGCGCTGGCGCGCTGGATCGCCGAGCTGCTGGCCAACGGCCCGCAGGCGCAGGGCGAGATCAAGCAGCTGTTTGCGCAGCTGGAAGTGGGGCCGGTGACGGCCGAGGTGCGCGAGCTGACGGCACAAACCATTGCGCGCGTGCGCATGGGCGCCGAGGCGCGCGAGGGCTTTGCGGCCTTTCTGGCCAAGCGTCCGGCGGCCTGGGTGCCGCCGGCGACGAACGACAAGGAAGACTGAGACATGAGCGACGAGATGAAAACGCAGGGCTGGCGCGTCGCCAGCGAGCCGGCCGCGAGCGCGGTGATCGGCGTGGTGGGCGCCGGTGTGATGGGCGCCGGCATTGCCCAGGTGGCCGCGCAGGCCGGCCATCCGGTGCGCCTGCTGGATGTGCGCGAGGGCGCCAGCGCGCATGCGATCGCGCAGACCGCCAAGGCGCTCGACGGCCTGGTGGCCAAGGGCCGCATGGTGCAGGGCGAGCGCGACGCCGTGATGGCGCGCATCAGCCCGGCGGCGCAAATCGCCGAGCTGGCCGATTGCGCCCTGGTGGTGGAGGTCATCATCGAGAAGCTGGAGCCCAAGCAGGCGCTGCTGCGCGAGCTGGACGCGCTGCTGCCGGCCGGGGCCATCATCGCCTCCAACACCTCGTCGATCAGTGTCACCGCGCTGGCCAACGGCATGCAGCATCCCGCCCGCCTGGTGGGCATGCATTTCTTCAACCCGGTGCCGCTGATGAAGCTGGTGGAGGTGGTGTCGGGCGCCGAGACCGATGCCGGCGTGGCGCGGGTGATCGAGGCGCTGGCCAGGCAATGGGGCAAGACGCCGGCGCATGCCAAGAGCACGCCCGGCTTCATCGTCAACCGCATCGCCCGGCCCTATTACGCCGAGACCCTGGCGCTGCTGCAGGAGCAGGCGGGCACGCCGGCGCAGCTGGATCGCGCGCTGCGCGGTGCCGGCTTCCGCATGGGGCCTTGCGAGCTGATGGACCTGATCGGGCATGACACCAACTACCTGGTGACGCAGTCGGTCTACGACGCCAACTTCGGCGACAAGCGCTATGTGCCCTCGCTGGTGCAGAAGGCGCTGGTCGATGGCGGGCGGCTGGGGCGCAAGGTCGGCAAGGGCTTTTACGAGGGCCTGCCGGCGACGGTACCGGCGGTGGCGGCGCCCGAGGGCGCGCTGCCCGCGATCAGCGTGGTGGGGCGCGGCGCGCTGGTGGAGCGCCTGGCCGACTGGCTCACGCACAAGGGGCTGGACTACACGCGCGGCGAATCGGCCGACTGGTGCGGCGTGCAGCTGGGCGATATGCAGCTGCACCTCAGCAGCGGCCGCAGCGCCGCGCAGCTGGCGCATGAGCGCGGCCATGCCAGCCTGGCGGTGATGGACTGGCCGGTGGCGCCCGACAAGGCCGATGCTCTGGCGCTGGCCTTTGCGCCGCATGCCGGCGCGCTGCAGCAGCTGCAGGCGCAGAACTTCCTGCGCGCGCTCGGCTGGGAGCCGCTGGTGCTGCGCGACGTGCCGGGCCTGGCGGTGGCGCGCACCGTGGCCATGCTGGTCAACGAGGGCGCCGACGCGGTGTGGCAGGGCGTCTGCGAAGAGCAGGCCGCCGATCTGGCGATGAAGCTGGGCGTCAACTACCCGACCGGGCCGTTCGAGTGGCTCGCCCTGATGGGCGCCGCCGCGGTGGCCGATCTGCTCGACCAGCTCTTCCATGCCTACCGCAGCGAGCGTTACCGCGTCAGCCCCTTGCTGCGTCAGCGCTTGTACCTCTGAGCCCTACAACGCTCTTTTACAGGCGCTGGCCGAAGCGCTCGAAGCGCGGCAGCCAGCTGCCCTTGATATCGGCCGAGGCGAGGATGCGCACCGCGCGGCCGATCAGCAGCTCGCGCGGCACGGTGCCGATGAAGCGCGAGTCGGCGCTGTTGTCGCGGTTGTCGCCCAGCATCAGGTACTGGCCGGGCGGGATCACGGTGGCGGGCAGGTCGCGCGCCAGCACGCCCTGCAGATGCTGGACGCGGCGCTGGCCATCGGCGACCTTCTCGGTCATGCGCAGGGCCGGCACCAGGCCCCAGGGCTCGACCGGCTCGGGCAGCGACTCGATCTCCTCATAGGCAGCCTCTTCGCCATTGATGCGCAGCCGGCCCTGCCGCATTTCCACCCGATCGCCGGGCAGGGCGATTAGGCGCTTGATCAGCCGCGTGCCGTCCTTGGGCGAGGAGAAGGTGACCACGTCGCCGCGCTGCGGCTCGCCAAGGTGCAGCAGCACACGGTCGCTGAGCGGCAGCTTGAGGTCGTAGGCCAGGCGGTTCACGAACACCACATCGCCTTCCAGCAGATTGGGTCGCATCGAACCCGAGGGGATGGGGTTCCAGTCGGCGATGGCGGTGCGGAAAAAGCCAAAGCAGATCAGGAAGACCAGAAAGCCCTTGTTGTTCTTGAACCAGCCGCGCATATGCATCTCCTCTCGTTGGGAGTGCCCATGATGCGGCTGCTGAGTGAGGTGAAACTTAATCAGTCCTCGAAGGGCAGACCCACATAGTTCTCGGCCAGCACCGCCTGCGCCGCGCGCGAGCTGAGCAGGTATTCGAGCTCGGCCTGCTGCAGCTTGTGGTCGAAACCGGCGATGTCGGGGAAGCAGTGCATCAGCTTGGTCATGGACCAGGAGAAACGCTCGGCGCGCCAGATGCGGCGCAAGGCCTTCTCTGAATAGCTGTCGAGGCCGGCGTCGCTGTGATCGCGGTAATGCTCGATCAGGCCGCGCGAGAGGTAGCGCACATCGGAGGCGGCCAGGTTGAGCCCCTTGGCGCCGGTGGGCGGCACGATGTGGCCTGCGTCGCCCGCCAGGAAGAGCCGGCCGAAGCGCAGCGGCTCGGCCACGAAGCTGCGCAGGGGGGCAATGCTTTTCTCCAGCGCGGGCGCTGGCTGCAAGGCGGCCGCGGTTTCGCCATCCAGGCGGCAGCGCAGCTCGGCCCAGAAGCGCTCGTCGCTCCACTGCTCGACCTTGTCGCTCAGATTGCATTGCACGTAGCAGCGCACGCGCGTGCGGCTGCGCATGCTGCACAGCGCAAAGCCGCGCTGGTGCTGGGCATAGACCAGCTCCTCGGCCGGCGGCGGCGCATCGGCCAGCACGCCCAGCCAACCAAAGGGGTAGATGCGCTCGTAGGTACGGATCGCGTCGCGCGGCACGCTGGTGCGCGAGATGCCGTGGAAGCCATCGCAGCCGGCGATGAAGTCGCAGTGCAGCTCATGGCTCTGGCCACCGCGCTGGTAGCGCACGCTGGGGCTGGCCTCGATGCCGTGCACGCTCACATGGTCCACCTCGTAAAGCGTCTGCAGGCCGGCGGCCATGCGTGCCTCCATCAGATCGCGCGTGACCTCGGTCTGGCCATAGACCAGCACCGACTTGCCGCCGGTGAGCGCGCTCAGGTCGATGCGGTGGCGCTGGCCCTGGGTGCTGAGATAGATGCCTTGGTGCACCAGGCCCTCGCGGCGCATGCGTGCGCCCACGCCGGCTTCGTCCAGCAGCTCGGTCAGGGTCTGTTCCAGGATGCCGGCGCGGATGCGCGAGAGCACATAGTCGCCGCTGCGTTGCTCCAGAATCACATTGGCGATGCCGGCCTGATGCAGCAAGGCACCGAGCAGCAGTCCGGACGGGCCCGCCCCGATGATGGCCACCTGGGTACGCTGCATGCTGAGGTCTCCTGTGAAGGCCCCAGCCGCAAGGCGCGCTGGCGCTGGGTTACAGCAGCATGCGCAAATGTGCCTGGGCTTGCAATAGGGGCGGCAAGCAATGTTCAACCAGCTGATCCATGCTCATGCGCGAGGCATGCACGCTGATGTTCATCGCCGCCACGGTATCGCCGCGGTAATTCTTCAAAGGCACGGCCACGGTGCGCAGGCCCAGCTCCAGCTCCTGGTCGATGCAGGCATAGCCCAGCGAGCGTGCGCGCGCGATCTCGATGCGCAGGCGCTCGGGATGGGTGATGGTGTGCGGCGTCAGGGCCGCGAGTTCCTGGCGGGCGATCCAGGCGTCCACCTCGGGCTGGGGCAGGGCGGCAAGCAGCACGCGACCGTTGCCGGCGCAGTAGGCGGGCACGCGGGTGCCGGGCTGCAGCGTCGGCGAGACCACGCGGCCGGCGCTGGTGGCGGCAATGCAGATCACGTCGCTGCCATCCAGCACGCCGGCGGAGCTGGCTTCCTTGAGGGCGTAGGCCAGCTTGTGCAGCTCCGGCTCGACGATGCGCGGCAACCGGGCCGAATGCATATAGCTCTGCCCCAGGCGCAGCACCTTGGGGGTCAGCGCGAACATCTTGCGGTCCTGCGACACGAAACCGAGATGGGTGAGGGTCAGCAGATAGCGGCGGGCGGCGGCGCGAGTCAGACCCGTGCGCGCGGCCACCTCGCTGATGGTCAGTCGCGGGCGCTCCTGGTCGAAGGCCTCGATCACCGCCAGGCCCTTTTCCAGGCCGGCAACGAGGTCGCGCTTGAGGGGGCCGCTGGCCTCGGCGGCGGGCGCCTCAGCGTAGACCACCTGGTTGGTCGAGGGCAAATCTTCGAAATCACGTTCAGCGGACATGGGTGCCAGTTTTGAGCGTAAAGCGCCCAAATCCGCTGGGCGCGAGCATGCGATGGGCCGACTATAGGGATCGGATCCGGGCTTGTCCCTATTTCAGGCGGCACATTGGGCGATGTGCGCACCCATGTGCACCAAATTGGTGAAGTCTGGGTGAGCGCTATCCCACGGCCTGAAAGGGCGGGTGTGCCAGGGCGAAGCGGCGCTACTGCATTGGTATATGTGCGGTATGCGCCTCAATCCGCGGCGAGTATCCCATGGGGCCTCGTCGCAAACCGCCGGTCATGGCTTGCCAGGCCATGACAAAAGTTCAAGCACCCCTGCACTTTTCTCATGGCTTGGCTCAGCCTCGGCGCAGGCAGGCAAGACCCAGGTCTTGCCCGCGGTCCGGCGCTCAGACGCGCTCGACGATCAGGGCGATGCCCTGGCCGACGCCGATGCACATGGTGCACAGGGCGTAGCGGCCGCCGCTGCGGTGCAGCTGGTTCACCGCCGTGGTGACCAGGCGGGCACCGCTGGCGCCCAGCGGGTGACCCAGGGCGATCGCACCGCCATTCGGATTGACGCGTGGGTCGTCGTCGCGCAGGCCGAGTGCGCGCAGCACCGCCAGGCCCTGGGCCGCAAAGGCCTCGTTGAGTTCGATCACGTCCATTTGCGCCAGGCTCAGGCCGGTGAGCGTCAGCACGCGCTGGCTCGCCGGCGCCGGGCCGATGCCCATGATGCGCGGCGCCACGCCGGCGGTGGCCATGCCCACCACGCGGGCGCGCGGCGTCAGGCCATGGCGGGCCGCGCCCGCCTCGCTGGCCAGCAGTAGGGCGCAGGCGCCGTCGTTCACGCCCGAGGCATTGCCGGCGGTGACGCTGCCGTCCGGCCGCACCACGCCCTTGAGCTTGGCGAGCGCCTCCAGGCTGGTTTCGCGCGGATGCTCGTCCTTGCTGACGACGATGGGGTCGCCCTTTTTCTGGGCAATGCTGACCGGGGTGATCTCGGCGTCGAAGAAGCCCGCCTGCTGGGCCGCCACGGCCTTGAGTTGGCTGGCCAGCGCCATGCGGTCCTGCGCCTCGCGCTCGATGTCGAAGTCGGTGGCGACGTTCTCGGCCGTTTCGGGCATGGAGTCGACGCCGTAGCGCTCCTTCATCAGCTTGTTGACGAAGCGCCAGCCGATGGTGGTGTCGTACACCGCGTTGCTGCGTGAAAAGGCGCTTTCCGCCTTGGGCATCACGAAGGGCGCGCGGCTCATGCTCTCGACCCCGCCGGCCAGCATCAACTCGGCCTCGCCGGCGCGGATGGCGCGAGCGGCCGAGCCCACCGCGTCCATGCCCGAGCCGCACAGCCGGTTCAGCGTGGCGCCCGGCACCTCCAGCGGCAGGCCGGCCAGCAATGCGGACATGCGCGCCACATTGCGGTTGTCTTCGCCGGCCTGGTTGGCGCAGCCGTAGAGCACGTCGGTGAGCGCGGCCCAATCGACCTGCGGGTTGCGCGCCATCAGCGCCTTGATGGGGATGGCGCCCAGGTCATCGGCGCGCACCGAGGAGAGGGCACCGCCATAGCGGCCGAAGGGCGTGCGTTGCGCGTCGCAAATAAAGGCTTGAGTCATGGGATCTCCAAAGCTGAGGAAGGGATGCATCAGGCCCGCAATGGCAGGCCGGTGAGGGATTCGAGTTGGCGGTGCTCCAGGCCCGGGCAGCGCGCCAGCACGCGCAAGCCCGCGGCCTCGATGGCCAGCACGGCGAGATCGGTGTAGATGCGGCTGACGCAGGCCGCCGCCGTGAGCGGATAGCTGCATGCGGCGACGATCTTGCTGTCCCCGCTCTTGCTGAGGTGCTCCATCATCACAAAGGTCTGCTTGGCTCCGATCGCCAGATCCATGGCCCCGCCCACGGCCGGGATGGCGTCGGCGGCGCCGGTATGCCAGTTGGCCAGATCGCCCCGGGTCGAGACCTGGAAGGCGCCCAGCACGCAGATGTCCAGATGCCCGCCGCGCATCATCGCGAAGCTGTCGGCATGATGAAAGAAGCAGCCGCCGGGCAGCAGGGTGACGGCCTGCTTGCCGGCATTGATCAGATCGGGGTCGGCGGCCTCGGGGCCGGGCGGCGGCCCCATGCCCAGCACCCCGTTCTCGCTATGCAGGATGATCTCCCGCCCCGGCGGCAGCTGGCTGGCCACCAGGGTGGGCAGGCCGATGCCCAGGTTCACCACCGCGCCCTCGGGAATGTCCTGGGCCACCAGGGCGGCCATCTGGGTGCGCGTCCAGGCCTGCCAGCTCATGAGCGGGCCTCCGTGGTGGCTGCCGGGCGCGGGCAGCACACCAGCCTCTGCACAAAGATGCCGGGCGTCACCACGGCCTCAGGGTCCAGCGCGCCCAGCGCCACCACCTCGCGCACCGCGGCCACGGTGATGCGCGCCGCCGTCGCCATCACCGGGCCGAAGTTGCGTGCGGTCTTGCGATAGACCAGATTGCCCCAGCGGTCACCGCGCTCGGCCTGGATGAGGGCGTAGTCGGCATGCAATGCATATTCAAGGACGTGACCGCGCCCGCCAATCTGGCGCTGCTCCTTGCCGTGCGCGAGTTCGGTGCCAAAGCTGGTGGGCGTGTAGAAGGCGCCGATACCGGCGCCGGCAGCACGGATGCGCTCGGCCAGATTGCCTTGCGGCACCAGTTCGAGTTCGATCTGCCCGGCGCGATAGGCGCGATCGAAGTGATGCGAGTCGGCCTGGCGTGGGAAGGAGCAGATGATCTTGCGCACCCGCCCGGCGGCGATCAGGGCCGCCAGCCCGCGGTCGCCATTGCCGGCGTTGTTGTTCACCACCGTCAACTCGCGCGCGCCCTGGTCCAGCAGGGCGCTCACCAGTTCCTGCGGCAGGCCGGCTTCGCCAAAGCCGCCAATCATCACGGTGGCGCCGTCCGGCACGTCGGCCAAGGCGGCGGCCGGCGAGGGCTGCAATTTGTCGATCACGGCATGGCTTTCAGCGGCAATGGTTCGTAATTAGAACTCACGTTCAATTAAAGAACGTTCGCGCCGGCGATGATACGGCGGCATCGTCACAAGTTGTGAGAATTTGCACGCGTTCGGCTGCGGCTGCAGGCCGTTTACATTTGAGGTCGCAAATCACTTAAGTAGTCTCGCTCTATTGCCGATGCCCCTGACGAGGGCGCCTCAAAAAATGGGCGTAGAGAATCGAATGAAGGACAGATCAGCAGATCCTTTGATAGATGTGACTCAGCTTCGGGTGGGGATGTTCATCCACCTGGACCTGGGCTGGATGTCCCATCCCTTTCCGCTTTCGAGCTTCAAGCTGAGCTCGGAAGAACAGTTGCTGATCTTGCGCCGCCTGGGTCTCAAGCAGGTGCGCTGGAGCCCGGGCAAGAGCGATCTGCAGACCGATGCCACGCCGGCGCCTCAACCCGAGGCGGTGGTCGAGGTCGTGCAGACGATCTCCGCGGAGGAGTTGGCCCGCGAGCGCCACCGCCAGGCGCTGGCCGCCCAGCGCGAGGCCCTGCATCTTTGCGAGAAGCAATACGGTGAGGCGGCCGCCGCCTATCGCCAGGTGATTGATCTGGTGCCGCGTGAGCCGCGCAATGCGCGCGACCAGTCGGTGGCGCTGACGACCGCCCTGCTGGACAAGATGCTGGTCGAGGGTGACCTGAATATCCGCCTGCTGAACGAAGGCGCCGGTGATCGCGGCACCGCTCATGCGCTCAACGTCTCCATCGTCTCGCTGTTGCTGGGCCGTGCCTTCGGCCTGGGGCGCGACGAAATGCTGGATCTGGGCGTCGGCGCCCTGCTGCACGATGTCGGCAAGATCGAATTGCCGCCGCGCGTGCGCAACCGCGACGACAGCTTCACCGCCGCCGAAACGCATCTGTATCAACAGCATGTGGTGAAAGGCGTGGCCCTGGCCCAGCAGATGGGGCTGCAGCCCGGGCCGCTGCTGATCGTGGCCCAGCACCATGAGAATGCCGACGGTTCCGGCTTCCCGCAGCGCATCAATGTGGACCGCATGAGTGCCGGCGCGCGCATCGTCGCGCTGGTGAATCGCTTCGACGGCCTGTGCAATCCGCTGCTGGCGTCCAAGGCGATGACGCCGCATGAGGCGCTCTCGCTGATGTTCGCCCAGGGGCGCAACCGCTTCGACGCCACCATGCTGAACGCCTTCATCCGCATGATGGGCGTCTACCCGCCTGGCTCCACGGTGCAACTCACCGATGACCGCTACGCGCTGGTGGTGGCGGTCAACTCCTCGCGCCCGCTCAAGCCGCGCGTGATGGTGCACGACCCCAAGGTGCCCAAGGACGAGGCCCTGGTGATGAATCTGGAAGAGCTGCCCGACCTGGGTATCCGGCGCAGCCTCAAGCCCCAGCAACTGCCGCGCGCCTCGCTCGAGTACCTGAGCCCGCGCACCCGAGTGGCTTATTTCTTCGAGGCCGTGCCCACGGCACCGGTCGGGGAGATGGCCGCGTGAGACTCCTGCGACCGAAGACATCGCCTTCGGCCCTCCAGCTCTGCGAACGCTACACGGCCCTGATCGACGGGCTGCAGGAAGCGGTGTGGCTGGTGGAGGCCGAAACGCGCTGTATCGTCGCAGTGAACCAGGCCTCGACCCAGCTGCTGGGCATGGAGGCCGAACAATTGCTTGGTTGCGCGATGGAGTCGCTGGCGACCACGCCCGAGGACGCGATGTTCTGGATGGACGTGGCGGCCGGCAGCTTTGATCCGCTGCACACCGACACCATGATGCGCCATGCCGATGGGCGCATGCTCTGGGTGGCACGCCGCATCAGCTATGTGGAACAGCTGGAAGGCGGCGGGCTCTGGCTCATCTCGATGCGCGACCAGACCTCGCAGCGCCAGCACGACGACGAGCGCGAGGCCCTGCTGGCCGAGTTGCGCGCTACGCTGGAGTCCACCGCCGACGGCATCCTGGTGGCCGACCTGGCCGGCCGCATGCGCAGCTTCAACCAGCGCTTTGCTTCGCTCTGGGGCATTCCCGAGGACCTGCTGAACGAGCGCAACGACGAGGCCGTGCAAGCCTGGATGCGGCGCAGCGTGGTCGACGGCCCGGCCTATGCGATGCGTCTGGCCTCGATCCAGGACACGCCGCTGCTGCAGACCAGCGACAACATCAAGCTCATTGACGGCCGGGTGCTGGAGCGCGTCTCGCTGCCGCAGTGGAGCCGCGGCCGTCCGATCGGCCGGGTCTACTCCTTCCGCGACCTGAGCGAGAAGCTGGCCGCCAGCCAGCGCATCGAGGAACTCTCGCATACCGACATGCTGACCGGGCTGCCGAATCGGCGCGCCCTGTGCGAGCGCGTGGACTATGCGCAGGCGATGGCGCGCCGCGAGGTCACGCCCTTCGGCCTGCTGAACGTCGACCTGGACCGCTTCAAGCAGATCAACGACACCCTCGGCCATTCCTATGGCGATCGCGTGCTCAAGGAAGTGGCGCTGCGCCTGAAGGAAAGCCTGCGCGAGGTGGATACCGTGGCGCGCCTGGGCGGCGACGAGTTCGCCCTGCTGATCCATCAGGCCGATGCGCGCGGTGCCGAGCATGCGGCCCGGCGCGTGCAGGAGGCGATGTCGCGCCCCTTCTGCTTCGACACCCTCAGCTTCACGGTGACCGCCAGCATCGGTATCGCGCTGTTCCCCGGCGATGGCGCGAACGCCGAAGAGCTGATGGCCAGCGCCGAGCGCGCCATGCACTGGGTGAAGGAGAGTGGCCGCGCCACCTTCCGCTTCCACCAGCCGCGCAAGGACGTGGACCTGCTTTCGCGCATGCGCCTGGACCACGCGATGCGCCAGGCGCTGCAGGAGCGCGAATTCCGGCTGCACTACCAGCCGCAGATCTCGCTCAGCACCGGCCAGGTGATCGGTGCCGAGGCCTTGATACGCTGGCGCGACCCCTTGCGTGGCGAGGTCTCGCCCGCCGAATTCATTCCGGTGGCCGAGGAGAGCGGTTTCATCGTCGCGATCGGTGACTGGGTGCTGCAGCAGGCCGTCAGCCAAGCGGCGCAGTGGCTCAAGCAGGGCTGGCGCATGCCGGTGGCGGTGAACGTGTCGGCGCTGCAGTTCCAGCAGACCCAGTTCGTCGATTCGGTGGCGCAGGCGCTCAAGGCGGCCGATCTGCCGCCCTCGCTGCTGGAGCTGGAGCTGACCGAATCGATCCTGCTGCGCGACGCGCAGGAGGCCTTGCTGCGCCTGGAGGCACTGGCCGAGCTGGGCGTGTGCATGTCGATCGACGACTTCGGCACCGGCTATTCATCGCTGGGCTATCTGAAGCGCTTCCCGATCCAGCGCCTCAAGATCGACAAGAGTTTCGTGAACGGACTGCCGGGCGACGCCAGTGACGCCGGCATCGTCAATGCCATCGTGCAGATGGGGCGAGCCCTGCAACTGCATGTGATCGCCGAGGGCGTGGAGAACGACGCCCAGCGCGAGTTCCTGAGCCGCGCCGGTTGCCATGAGTTCCAGGGCTTCCTCTATGCCCCGGCGCTCGACCCGCGCGCCTTCGAGGAGCGGGTGTGGCGCCCGGGCCCGTCGGCGCCGCGCGCGCCCGTGCATCTGATCCGTGGCGCCGCCTGAGCGGTGACAATCCTCCGCAGCAACGCGGAGTTTCAGGTGATCTACAAATTCAAGTCCAAGGCCGGGGCCGATGTGCTGATGCTGGGCCCGCAGGGCGAGCGCGTACTGCGCCTGCTGGGCCGTGAGCCCACCAGGCAGGGCCTGCTGGCGCTGGCCGACCTGGGACCGGCGATGACGCTATTGGAGGCGGCGGTGGCCGACGACGAGGCCGAGTTCGCCCGCCTGCAGGCCGAGGCCGAGGCGGCCGGGCAGGATGCGCCGCGCCGCGAAGGGGTGAGCCTGCGGCAGCGCGTCTGGCCGCTGCTGGAGCTGATGCGGCACAGCCAGCGCGCCGCCGTCGATATCGTCTGGGGCGTATGAGTTTGGAAAACGCGACCCAGGTCCTGGCGATCCGCCATGGCGAGACCGACTGGAATCGCGACACGCGTATCCAGGGGCAGCTGGACATCCCGCTGAATGAGCGCGGCCGCGCCCAGGCGCGCCGGCTGGCCGCTGCGCTGGCGGGCGAGCCGCTGGCCGCCGTGTATGCGAGCGATCTGGCGCGCGCCTGGGAGACCGCCGCCGCGCTGCAGGGGCTGGGTGCGCCGATCCACGCCGACGCGCGGCTGCGCGAGCGTTCGTTCGGACGTTTCGAGGGCCAGACCTGGGACGAGATTGCCAGGCGCTGGCCCGAACAGAGCCTGCGCTGGCGGCGCCGCGACCCCGACTTCGCCGCCGAAGGGGGCGAAAGCCTGAGCCGCTTCTATGCGCGCTGTACCGACGCGGTGCGGGAGCTGGCCCAGGCCCACCCCGGCCAGACCATTGCTATCGTCGCCCATGGTGGCGTGATGGACTGTCTGTACCGCCTGGCGGCGCGCCTGGAGCTCCATGCCGCGCGCAGCTGGACGCTGGGCAACGCCAGCATCAACCGGCTGATCTACTCTCCCGAGGGCTTTGGCCTGGTGGGCTGGAACGACGATCAGCATCTTCAGGACCTCGGCCTGGACGATCTGGCGCAGGCCTAGCCCGAGGGGGCGGGTCAGATGGTGTCGCCCGGAGGGTCTTCAAGTGTCATTTGGCACATCCCTAGCTATAGCGGGGGAGTGTTGCAATTTCGCGTCGGAACGAACCCGGTGAAACCCTGGCCCTCCTATACTGCGGCCACATTTCGCGCAAAGACCGGGTACTTCAAACCCGGCCCACCCTCAACTCTTAAAGGCAAATGATGAAGAAGATTGCTCTCGTCGCTGCACTCGCAGCCATCGCCGCACCCGCATTCGCACAAAGCTCGGTCACCCTGTATGGCCGTGTCAACACCACCGTTGAAAGCCAGAAGGTCGACAACCAAGGCCGCAAGGTTGTGGTTGCCAACAACTCCTCGCGCATCGGCTTCAAGGGCGTGGAAGATCTGGGCGGCGGCCTGAAGGCTTCGTTCGATCTGGAGCACGGCTTCAACTCCGACAACGGCGCTGCCACCGGTGGCACCGCTGCTTTCTGGGGCCGTGAGGCTTCGGTGCAGATCGCTGGTGCCTTCGGCGCCGTGCGTCTGGGCCGTTGGACCCCGGGTTCGTACTACGCCACTGCTGACTACGTCAGCATGCACAACCACGACACCGGTTCGTCCAGCGACGCGCTGTACGGCGGCCCCTTCCCGACCGCCAACAAGGTGGGCTACTTCTACAGCGCCGGCGGCTTCTCGACCGAGCTGGCTGTGGCTGCTGGCGAAGGCGCCGTGAAGCGTGCATTCGACGGTTCGGTCAACTACGACCAAGGCCCTCTGCACCTGGGCGCCGGCTACACCAAGCAAGACAAGCAGAGCCAGTACGCTGCTCGCGCTCTGTATGAGCTGGGCGCCATCACCCTGGGCGGCTACGTCCAACGTGAAACCAACGACGCTGCTGTCAAGAAGTCGCGCAACATCTGGCGTCTGGCCGGTATGTACACCCTGGGTGCTTCGGAGTTCCACGCGAACTTCGGCGGCACGCAAGCCGGTGCCAACCAAGCCAACAAGGCCAACCAGTGGACCCTGGGCTACAACTACAACCTGAGCAAGCGCACCAAGGTGTATGGCTACTACACGGCCATCGACACCAAGAACACGCTGAACAACGCTGGCGACTTCTCGTCGTTCGCTGCTGGTATCCGCCACAACTTCTGATCTCCGGATCGGATGTGAGAAAGGCGCCCCTCGGGGCGCCTTTTTTTATTGCCGCGGCGGCGGCAGCGGGCTACTCGAACAGATCGCCCATGGACTTGGGTGGCGCCACGCCCAGGTGGCGAAAGGCCGCCAGCGTGGCGATGCGGCCGCGCGGCGTGCGCTGCAGGAAGCCCTGCTGTATCAGGTAGGGCTCGATGACGTCCTCGATGGTGTCGCGCTCTTCGCCGATGGCCGCGGCCACATTGTCCAGGCCGACCGGCCCGCCATCGAAGCGGTGCACCACCGCCTCCAACAGCTTGCGGTCCATCAGATCGAAACCTTGCGGGTCCACGTCCAGCATGGCCAGCGCCTTGTCGGCAATGCCCTTGCTGATCTGGCCATTGCCCTTCACATCGGCATAGTCGCGCACGCGGCGCAGCAGCCGGTTCGCGATACGCGGGGTGCCGCGCGAGCGGCGCGCGATTTCCAGCGCGCCGTCCGGATCCATGGGCGCGTTCAACAGGCTGGCCGAGCGCGTCACGATGCGCTGCAGCTCGGCAGGGGTGTAGAACTCCAGCCGCGCCACGATGCCGAAGCGATCGCGCAGCGGGTTGGTGAGCATGCCGGCGCGCGTGGTGGCGCCCACCAGGGTGAAGGGCTGCAGATCCAGCTTGATCGAGCGTGCCGCCGGGCCTTCGCCGATCATGATGTCGATCTGGTAGTCCTCCAGCGCGGGGTACAGGATCTCCTCCACCACCGGTGAAAGCCGGTGGATCTCGTCGATGAAGAGCACATCGTTCTTCTCGAGATTGGTGAGGATGGCGGCCAGGTCCTTGGGCTTTTCGAGCACCGGACCCGAGGTCTGGCGCAGGTTCACGCCCAGCTCGGCGGCGATGATGTGGCTCAACGTGGTCTTGCCCAGGCCGGGCGGCCCGAACAGCAGCACATGGTCGAGCGCCTCGCTGCGCTTCTTGGCCGCGCTGATGAAGATCTCCAGCTGTTCGCGCGCCTTGCTCTGGCCCACATACTCGTCCAGCCACTTGGGGCGCAGGGCGCGTTCGATGGCCTCCTCGTTGGGAGAGGTCGGGGCGGCGCTCACCACGCGCTGCGCCGGGATGCTGCCGAAATCGTCGGTCTGGATACTCATGGCTTAGGGCCTGTTAACACTGCGTTTGCCCGTGCGAACGGGGCCGGCAGGGCCCAGGTCTAGGCGGACGACGAAGCCCAGGCTCTGTGCCTGGGCGAGGAGTTCAACGACGAGATGGGCCCTGCCGGCCCCGTTCCCTTCGGGTTGCCACCAGAAATGCCGTGCACGTCGTTGCAAAGCCTCGCCGGGGGAATGGCCCCGGCTTCGGTTTGCGCCTAGTTCACGGCTTTTCTGGTGGCAACGCATCGGGCAAACGCAGTGTTAACAGGCCCTAGCGCGACAGTGATTTCAATGCGAGCTTGATGCCCTCGCTCACGCCCACCTCCTTGGGCAGGGCCTTGAGGGCGCTGCCGGCTTCCTTCTCGCTGTAACCGAGGGCCACCAGGGCCTGCAGGATGTCGGCCTGGTTGTCGTTCTCGGCGCGCATGGCGCTACCACCACTCAGGTCCGGCGCCAGCTTGCCCTTGAGCTCCAGCAGCAGGCGTTCGGCCGTCTTCTTGCCGATGCCGGGCACCTTCACCAGCCGGCCGGCCTCCTGCTGCGCGACCGCCTGGGCCAGTTCGGCCACGCTCAGGCCCGACAGCAGCGAGAGCGCCATGCGCGGCCCGATGCCGCTGATCTTGATGAGCTGGCGGAAGGTGGCGCGCTCCTCGCTGCTGGCAAAGCCGAACAGCACCTGCGCGTCCTCGCGCACCACGAAATGCGTCAGCAAGGTGGTGCGCTCGCCGATGCCTGGCAGGTTGTAATAGGTGCTCATGGGCACGTCGACCTCGTAGCCGACGCCTTGCACATCCACGAGTACGAGCGGGGGCGATTTTTCCGCGATGACGCCGCTGAGTCTGCCAATCATCGCCCCATTATCAGGGGCCGCAGGGCCGCGGCTAGTTTCTGCCGAACAGGCCCAGGCGCTGCGCCTCCAGGGCGGCCTCGGCGCGCGAAGAGACATTCAGCTTGCGGTAGATCTGCTTCACGTAGTCGGCAATGGTGTGGCGCGACAGGCCCAGCTGCACGCCGATCTCCGGCAGTGTGTAACCCTTGGCCACGCGCAGCAGCACCTCGGTCTCGCGATCGGTGAGCGAGACCTCGTGCAATTGCGCCGCCGCCTGCGGCCGTCGCTGCGCCGCGAAATAGGCGATCACCTTGCGCGCGATCGAGGGCGACAGCGGTGGCTCGCCCTGGCTGATGCGCTGCAGCTGCTCGACCAGCAACTCGCGCGATTGCTCCTTCAGCAGATAGCCGAAGGCGCCCGCCTGCAGGGCCGGGAACAGATGCTCGTCGTCGTCGTGGATGGTGACGATCACCGACTGCACCTCGGGCTGCTTCTCGCGCAGCGCCGCGATCACGTCCACGCCCGAGCCGTCGGGCAGGCCCAGATCGAGCAGTGCCAGGGTGAAGCGTTGGCTGTTGACCTGGGCCAGCGCATCCTGCACGCGCGAGCACTCGGTGATCACGGCATTGGCGAACACCTGTTTGACCAGGGCCTTCAGCCAGGCGCGGATTTCCGGGATGTCTTCGAGCAGGAGGATGTGGTTCATGGCGTTCTTCTCTGGCAATGGGTAGGCCGCGCGATCAGCACGCTGGAGGCCTACGGTAGTCGTTTATCGGAGCTTCGCCTAGGCAATGAAGCTTACGCCTGCGCTGATCAGAGGGGAATCGTGAGGCGGATCACGGTTCCCCAGCCCGGGCCGGATTCCACCAGGCATTGCCCATGCATCTGCTTGGCGCGTGCCTTCATGCTGGCCATGCCGTGGCCGCGGTCCAGGCGGCCGTCCAGCTCCATCGGGATGCCCTGGCCGTTGTCCTGGATGACGACGATGAAATAGCCGTCCTCGACGCTGCAGCTCACCACGCAATGCGTGCCGCCGCTGTGCTTGATGATATTGCTGACCGCCTCGCGGAAGATGCGCGTGGTCTGCACATAGGCGCGCGCCGGCAGGGTGTGGACGATGTCCTCGGCCGGGGCCTTCCATTCCGCCAGGATGTTGGCCTGCGCCAGCCGCGACACCACCTCGGCACGCCAGTCGCCCAGCGCATCCAGCAGCTGCACGGGCTTGCCGGTGAGGCCGCGCACCGACAGCCGCATCTCTTCCAGCGCCTCGCGCGCCAGCGTGGAGATGCGGTCCGACTCGCTGGTGTGCACGATGGTCAGCAGCTTGGCGCCAAGGTCGTCGTGCAGGTCGGCGGCGATGCGCTTGCGCTCGCGCTCGGTGACCTGCTCCAGCTTGAGCTCGGCCATCTGGTTGTAGTGCCGCTCGATATCGGCCACGCGCTCCTGCACATGCTGCTCCAGCTGGTGCTGCATGGCCTCGGCCTCCTGGCGTGCGTGCGCCAGCGCCAGCACGGCCTGCAGACCCATGCCCAGCATCACCAGCGGCACCACCACGGCCGTCAGGCTGGCGCCGGCGGGGGCGCGGAATTGCTGGGCGGCCAGCTCCAGCAGCACGCTGAGCGCCGCCAGCCCGAGCAGGGTCGTGGTGATCCACCATTGCCGGCGCTGCTGCTTGCCCTGCCTGGGCAGGCTGTGCGGCCCCTGCGCGCGCTGCCATTGCTGGCGCAGATGCCAGCCCAGCGCGCCCAGGATCTGCGCCGCCAGCACCAGGCTCCAGAGGCTCACCGCGACGAACTGGAACTTCAGCGGCGTGAGCGCCAGGCTGGTCGGCGCGATGAGGGCCTGCAGCAGCAGGATCTGGTCGATGCGCTTGTCCTGGCGGCCCAGGGCGCGCAGCAGGTATTGCACGGCGCACAGGGTCAGCAGCGGCAGCAGAGAGGCGATCAGCACCTCGACCAGGGCGCGCGGCCAGGGGATGTCGCCGATCCACAGGCGGTTGGAGAACAGCACCCAGCAGGCCATCAGCCCGGCCAGGAACAGCAGGTGCTGGTCGCGCGCATGGCGCAGCGCCAGCAGTGCCAGCGTCAGCGCCATCAGCACCAGCATGGCCGACAGCTGCAGCGGCAGGGTCTGTTGCCAGAACCAGGCCCGCGCCTGCCGCTTGGCCAGCGTTTCCAGCTCGCCGAGTTCGACGGCCGAGAGGCTGGCGGCCCGATTGCTGCTGCCCAGCACCTGCTTGGCATAGCCCGCGACCTTGATGTCGATGACGTTGCCGGCAGCGCGTAGCAGACCCGGCGGCAGCTCGATCAGCTGCGGTTCGAAGCAGCGCTCGGAAATCGGGTCGAGCATGCGCCCTCGCGCCACCAGGCTGACGCCATTGACCCAGAGCTGGTAGTTGCTGCAGACCTGCTCGATATAGAGCGCCTGGCGCAACAGCTGGCTGCTCCCGCCCTCGAGCTTGAACCGATACCAGACCGCGCCGCTGAAGCCGGGCCGGCTGCTGGCCCAGTGGTCGGGCAGTTGCACCGCGGCGGCATCAGCATGGGCGGGGAATTCAGCGGCATCGCTGGCCACGGCCAGGGCCTGCCTCAGCACCAGTTCCTGCGCATGGGCCGGCCGCAGGCCCAGCAGGAGCAGCGGCAGCAGCAGCGCGCTGATGAGCAGGCGCCAGCCGCCCTGGCTGGCGGCAAATCGTCGAATTCTCTGACTGTGCATGGGCGGCGATTGTGCAGGACGGAGCGCGTCGGGAGGAGCGGGCGGGCTCGGGCGACAATAAGCGCTTGCACCGAGCAGACCCACCCAGAAAGTGCCGCCTTGATTCTCCGTCACGTTTTTACTCCGATAGACAACCGCCGTCTGTCCCATCTATGCGGCATGCTCGACGAGCATCTGCGCCAGATCGAACAGGCCATGGATGTGCGCATCAGCCGGCGCGGCGAGGCCTTCCGCATCGAAGGCCCCAAGGCCGCGGCCGAGCGCAGCCTGGTCTTGCTGGAGTCGCTTTACGAGCGTGCCCGCAAGGCCATCCCGGCCGAGCACCTGCAGCTCGCCATCGTCGAGGCGGCGGGCGAGCTGGGTGAGAAGCTGCGCGGCAAGCGCGTGCTGGAAGCCAAGCCGGCCGGCGACGCCATCGTGCTGCGCACGCGCCGCGCTGACCTGGCGGGCCGCACGCCCAATCAGCACCAGTACCTGCGCCACATCATGGCGCACGACATCAGCTTCGGCATCGGCCCGGCCGGCACCGGCAAAACCTTTCTGGCGGTGGCCTGCGCCGTCGATGCGCTGGAGCGCTCCTCGGTGCAGCGCATCATCCTGACGCGCCCGGCGGTGGAGGCGGGCGAGCGCCTGGGCTTCCTGCCCGGCGACCTGACGCAGAAGGTCGATCCCTATCTGCGCCCGCTGTACGACGCCCTCTACGACCTGATGGGGTTCGACCGCGTCACCAAGGCCTTCGAGAAGGGTCAGCTGGAGATCGCGCCGCTGGCCTTCATGCGCGGCCGCACGCTCAACCATGCCTTCGTGATCCTGGACGAGGCACAGAACACCACGCCCGAGCAGATGAAGATGTTCCTCACGCGCATCGGCTTCGGCAGCAAATGCGTGGTCACCGGCGATACCAGCCAGGTCGACCTGCCCAAGGGCATGCAGAGCGGGCTGATCGATGCCGAGCGCGTGCTGGCGCGCGTGCAGGGCATTGCGATGACGCGCTTCACCTCGGCCGATGTGGTGCGCCATCCGCTGGTGGCGCGCATCGTCGAAGCCTATGAGGCCGCACAAGCAGGAGGGCAGCGATGAGCCGGCCGGAATTGAGCCTGTCGCTGCAGTTCGCCGATGCGCGCCATCGCGCGCAGTTGCCGCGCCACAAGGTGATGCGCTGGATACGCGCGGCGCTGGAGCTGCCGGGCGAGATCGCCGTGCGCATCGTCGACGCCGAGGAGGGCCGCGCCCTCAACCATGACTACCGCGCCAAGGACTACGCCACCAATGTGCTGACCTTCGACTACAGCCATGAGCCGGTGGTGGGTGCCGACCTGGTGATCTGCGCCGAGGTGGTGGAACGCGAGGCGCGCGAGCTGGGCATAGAACTGCTGGCCCACTACGCCCATATGCTGGTGCACGGCACCCTGCATGCGCAGGGTTACGACCATGAAGAGGACGACGAGGCCGAGGCTATGGAAGCGCGCGAGGCCGAGATCATGCTGGCGCTGGGCTTTGCCGACCCTTACCAGAAGCGCTGATCAGCGCTGCGTGCCCAGGTAGCGCTTGCGCCAGAAGAAGGCGCCCAGGCCCAGGCCCAGCGCCGCCATCAGGCCGAACGCAATCCAGAAACCGGTGGCCTTGTGGATCAGCGGCAGGGTGTCGAAGTTCATGCCGAAGATGCCGGTGATCAGGTTCAGCGGCAGGAAGATCGCGGTCAGCACGGTGAGCGTGCGCATGATGCTGTTGGTGCGGTGCCCCAGCGCCGAGAAGTGCATCTGCACCGCGCTCTCCGCCGAACTCTCCAGGCGCCGCACATGGCTGAGCACGCGTTCCACATGCTCGAGCACATCGCGTGAGCGCACGCGCAGAAGCTCGCGTTCGCGCTCGGCCAGCAGGCTGCCGTTGACCGGCCAGTCGGCCAGCGAGTCGATCCACTCCTGCACCGCGCTGCGCTGATCCTCGCAGGTGTCCTCCAGCAGATGCAGGGCATCGCGCGAGGCCAGCAGGGTGGGCCAGTCGTCAAAGTGGCCGTGCGTGTCCATCAGCGACCGCTGCAGCGCGCCGAGCTGGCGCGTCAGCAGGCGGCGCAGCTCCAGATAGCTGTCCACCATGTGGTTGACCATGCGCAGCATCAACTCGGCCGGGCTGGTGGGCAGGCGGGCGCTGCCGCGGAAGTCGCGCCCCTCCTGCAGCTTGCCCAGGCGCTCGGCGAAGAAGTCGCGCACCTGGCAATCGTCCGGATGCACGGTCAGCAGCACGCGGTCGAACACCGCGAAGCCGACCGGGCTGGTGTCGATGGCCTGCAACGCCTCCTCGCTGCCCGCCACCGCCGCGAGGCGCCGGAATACCATCAGGTCGTACCAGGAGGTGTAGTCGAAATGTGAGGGCAGCTGGTCGTTCAGCAGGTCGGAGACATGCAGGTCCACCAGCTGCGCGCCGGTCCAGTGCTGCAGCTGCTGTTGCAGGCGACCGACCTCGCGCTCGAACTCGGCGCGCGCCATGCCTATCCACACAAAGCCCTCGGCGGGCAGATCGGCGGGCAGCTCGGCGAGCTCGGTGAAATGCTCGCCGCTGAGGTGGAAGCGCCGCAAGGCCTTCAGGCTCCGGCCTTCAGCAGGCGCGCGGCCTCGAGGGCGAAGTAGCTCAGGATGCCGTCGGCGCCGGCGCGCTTGAAGGCCAGCAGCGCTTCCATCATCACCGCATCGTGGTCCAGCCAGCCATTCGCCGCCGCGGCCTTGATCATGGCGTACTCGCCGCTCACCTGGTAGGCGAAGGTGGGCACCGCGAACTCATCCTTGACGCGGCGCACGATGTCCAGATACGGCATGCCGGGCTTCACCATCACCATGTCGGCGCCTTCGGCCAGGTCCAGCGCGACCTCGCGCAGCGCCTCGTTGCTGTTGCCCGGGTCCATCTGGTAGGTCTTCTTGTCGGCCTTGCCCAGATTGCCCTTCGAGCCCACGGCGTCGCGGAAGGGGCCGTAGAAGGCGCTCGCGTACTTGGCGCTGTAGGCCATGATGCGCGTGTGGATGTGGCCCTGCGCTTCCAGCGCCTGGCGGATCGCGCCAATGCGGCCGTCCATCATGTCGCTGGGCGCCACGATGTCCACGCCGGCGGCGGCCTGCACTAGCGCCTGCCGGGTCAGGATCTCGACGGTGCGGTCGTTGATGATGTAGCCCTGCTCGTCCAGCACGCCGTCCTGGCCGTGGCTGGTGAAGGGGTCCAACGCCACATCGGTGAGGATGCCCAGGCCCGGCACCTTGTCCTTGAGGGCACGCACCACGCGCGGTATCAGGCCATCGGGGTTGGTGGCCTCCAGACCTTCAGGGTCCTTCAGCTTGGCATCGATCACCGGGAACAGCGCCAGTACCGGGATGCCCAGCTGCACGCATTCCTCGGCCACGAGCAGTAGCTTGTCCAATGTCAAGCGCGACACGCCCGGCATCGAGGCCACCGGTTCGGCGTGGTTCTCGCCCTCATGGACAAACACCGGCAGGATCAGGTCGCTGGCCGTCAAGGCGTGTTCGCGCACCAGGGCGCGCGTGTAGGCGTCGCGGCGCAGGCGGCGCGGGCGGCTGGCGGGATAAGGGGCAGGGAGTTGGCTAGGCAGGCGGCGGGACAAGCGAGTCTCCAGACGGGGCCAGCGGGCTGACCCCTCAAAAGCGGGGGCTGAGAAGGGCAAGCGTGCAATCCTGCGCTGATCTACGCGACATCCCGTAGAGACTGGATTGCGACAGCTCTGTTAAACTTGGCAGCGAATGATAGCCGCAAGGCGTCGTTCCCTGCTTTTCCTCCCTGAGCAGGAGCCTTAGCGTGATGACAGCGATAAGGCTTTGCCGCCCCGGCTTCATAGCCGGGGCTTTTTTTCGTCCGTACGGATCAAGGCGATGGGCGCCGCGGCAGCCCATAATGGGCCCATGCTCTGGATCAAAGCCTTCCACATCGTCTTCGTGGCGTCCTGGTTTGCCGGCCTGTTCTACATGCCGCGCATTTTTGTGAATCTGGCCATGGTGCCCGCCGACAGCCATGCCGAGCGCGAACGCCTGCTGCTGATGGGGCGCAAGCTCTACAGCTTCATGACCTTGCTGATGGTGCCGGCGCTGGTGCTGGGCCTGGTGCTGTGGCTGTACTACGGCATCGGCCGCGGCGCCGATGCCTACTGGATGCATGCCAAGCTCGCCTGCGTGATCGCCGCGGTGGGCTATCACCATTGGTGCCGGAACATCCTGCGGCAGTTCGAGCAGATGGCGAATCGCCGCAGCCATCGCTGGTTCCGCGTCTTCAACGAAATCACCGTGCTGATGTTCATGGCGATGGTGATCCTGGTGGTCGTGAAGCCGTTCTGAGATGGGCAGACGCAGCTCGGCCAGCTGGCTGGCGCTGATCTATGCCCTGCTGGTCGTCTATGCCAGCCTCTACCCCTTCTGGCCCTGGCGCTGGTCGCCGAGCCTGCTGAACGGCCTGCCCTGGCCGCGCTACTGGAGCAGCTTCGACAACTGGGTCAACGTGATGGGCTACCTGCCGCTGGGCCTGCTCGGCTTTGCGGCGGTAGTGCGCAGCGGCGGGCGGCAGCGCGCGGGCTTCATGCTGGCGGTGCTGGGCCTGTCGGCGCTGTCCTACCTGATGGAGAGCCTACAGTTCTTCTTGCCGGGCCGTGCGCCCTCGCGGGCGGACTGGCTGCTCAACAGCCTGGGCGGCGCCATCGGCGGCCTGGGCGGCTGGTTGCTGCACCGGCACGGCGGCCTGCAGCGCTGGCATGGCTGGCGCGAGCGCTGGTTCGTGCCGCACAGCGCCGGCGCGCTCGCCTTGCTGGCGCTGTGGCCCGTGGGCCTGCTGTTTCCCGCCCCGGTGCCGCTGGGCCTGGGGCAATGGCTGCCGCGCCTGCGCGAATTGAGCGAGAGCGCGCTGGACGGTACGCCCTGGGCCATCACGGTGGAGCAGGCCGCGCAGCCGCTGCCCCTGCCGCCGGGGCTCGAGGCGATCGCCATCGCGCTGGGCCTGCTGGGCCCCTGCCTGCTGGCGCTCTCGGTGGCGCGGCCGGGCAAGCGCCGCGCCCTACTGATCCTGGGGGCGCTGGCGCTGGGGGTACTGGTGACGGCCTGGTCCACCGCGCTGAAGTTCGGCCCGCAGCATGCCTGGGCCTGGCTGACCGCGCCCACCGTGCCAGGTCTTGCCACCGGCGTGCTGCTGAGCCTGCTGGCCTGCCTGGCGCCGCGCCGCGCCAATGCGGCCTTTGCCCTGGTGGTGCTGACGGCGCTGATCGCCCTCATCAGCGAGGCACCCTCCGACCCCTATCTGCTGCAAAGCCTGCAGACCTGGGAGCAGGGCCGCTTCATCAACCTCTATGGCCTGGCGCAATGGATAGGCTGGGTCTGGCCCTTCGCGGCGCTGGCCTGGCTGCTGTGGTGCGTGGTGCAGCGCGAGCCCGGAAGCCCCGCCAACCAGGGTTGACCCCAGGCACTGCCTACAATCGGCGCATGAGCTATTTCCAGCGCCACATCTTCTTCTGCCTCAACCAGCGCGACAACGGCGAGAACGCCTGCGCCCAGCATGGCGCGCAGGCCGGTTTCGACCATTGCAAGGCGCGCGTCAAGGCGGCCGGGCTGGCGGGCCCAGGCGGGGTGCGCGTCAACAAGGCGGGCTGCATGGACCGCTGCGCCGGCGGCCCGGTGGCGGTGGTCTATCCCGAGGCGGTCTGGTACACCTATGTGGACCAGAGCGACATCGACGAGATCGTCGACAGCCATCTGAAGGACGGCAAGGTGGTGGAACGCCTGCTGCTGCCCGAGCACGTCGGACGCTGAGGCCACCGTGAATCTGCACACTCAACGCCGGCAGATCGCCGGCCCCGCGGGCGAGCTGGAGTGCGCCATCGACGCCCCGGCCGAGGGTCAGGTCTTGCGGGGCACGGTGGTGATCTGCCACCCCAACCCCACCCAGGGCGGCACGCTGGACAACAAGGTGGTGCAGACGCTGGCGCGCGCCTTTGTGCAGCTGGGCTATCGCGCGGTGCGCTTCAATTTCCGCGGCATCGGCCGCTCGCAAGGCGCCTGGGACGAAGGGCGTGGCGAGGTCGACGATGCGCTGGCGGTGATCGCCGCGCTGCGCGAGCCCGGCCTGCCGCTGGCGCTGGCCGGGTTCTCCTTCGGCGGCTATGTGGCCTCGCAAGCGGCCCTGCGCCTGCCCGCCGACGCGCCCGCCGAGCGCCTCGCCCTGGTCGGCCCCGCGACTTCACGTTTTGATACCGCCGCCGTGCCCGCCGACACCCTGGTGATCCACGGCGAGGTGGATGATGTGGTGCCGCTGCAGGCGGTGCTGGACTGGGCGCGGCCGCAAAGCCTGCCCGTCACCGTGGTACCTGGCGTGGGGCATTTTTTCCACGGGCAGCTGCCGCTGCTCAAGAACATCGTGCTGCGCAGCTGGCATCCCGCCTGAGCGCCGCGTCCATCCCTGCTTTTCCCGTAGTTCCGATACCGAATGAAATCCCTGATCGCCTTTGTGCTGGCCGCGGCCGGCAGCCTTGCTGTTCATGCACAAGCACCGCAACCGCCCGAGATCGCCGCACGCAACTATGTGCTGGTGGACCTGAGCGCCAACCACAAGGTGCTGGCCGAGCGCGATGCCGACACGCCCAATGACCCGGCCTCGTTGACCAAGCTGATGACGGCCTACATCGTCTTCAATGCGCTGAAGGAGAAGCGCCTCACGCTGGAGCAGGAGCTAAGCATCTCCAAGCGCGCCTGGGACGAGCGCAAGGGCGACCCCTCGCTGATGTTCATCGACACCACCATGCGCCCCAAGGTCGATGAGCTGCTGCGCGGCATGATCATCCAGTCGGGCAACGACGCCTCGGTGGCGCTGGCCGAGGGTGTGGGTGGCACGGTGGAGCAGTTCGTCGCGATGATGAATCGCCAGGCCCAGGCCTGGGGCCTGAAGAACACCAGCTTCACCAATGTGACCGGCCTGACCGAGCCCGGCCACAAGAGCAGCGCGCGTGACCTGGCGGTGATTGCCGGCCACATCATCAAGGACTTCCCCGAGTACTACCCCTATTACTCGCAGCGCGAATACAGCTTCAACAAGATCCGCCAGCACAACCGCAATCTGCTGCTGACGCGCGACCCCAGCGTCGACGGCATGAAGACCGGCTATACCGAGGCCGCCGGCTACTGCCTGGTCTCCAGCGCGCAGCGCGACTTCCCGAACGGCAAGCGCCGCCTGCTCAGCGTGGTGATGGGTACGGCCTCCAAGGAGGCGCGCGCCAACGAGAGCCAGAAGCTGCTGAACTGGGGCTACTCCGCCTTTGACGCGGTGCGCCTGTTCGACAAGGATCAGGCCGTCTCCATCGCCAAGGTCTGGAAGGGCGCCGTGCCCGAGGCCAAGCTGGGCGCCGAAGGCCCGGTGTTCGTGGCGGTGCCGCGCGGCGAGGGTGGCAAGCTGCAGACCCAGGTCGAGCGCACCGACCCGCTGGTGGCGCCGCTGGTCAAGGGCCAGCGCGTCGGCACCCTGAAGGTCAGCACCACCGCCGGCGTGGCGGTGGCCGAGGTGCCCCTGGTGGTGCAGGAAGCCGTGCCGCTGGCCGGTATCTTCGGCCGTGCCTGGGATGCGATCAGGCTCTGGATCAAGTAATGCCGCATTTGGCATGCGTGGCCGCGGGTGCCGGGCGTAAGCTAGGCGCATCGAAGAGGAGTGGTTCATGAGTGCATTGCCCGACGTCCCCTGCTACCTGAATGGCGCGTACTCGCCGCTGGCCGAGGCCAAGATCTCGGTGATGGATCGCGGCTTCATCTTCGGCGATGGCGCCTACGAGATGGTGCCGGTCTATGGCGGCCTGCTGTTCCGTTTCGACGAGCACCTGGCGCGCCTGGAGCGCAGCCTGGCCAAGCTGCGCATCGCCAACCCGCTCGGCCGCGAGCAATGGCTGGCGCTCGGGCGCCGGCTGGTGGCCGAGGTGGGCGCGCCCGATCAGTGGTGGTACATCCAGGTGACGCGTGGCGTGGCGCCGCGCGACCATGTGATGCCCAAGGACATTGCACCCTCCGTGTTCTCGTACAGCAGCCCGCAGAAGCCGGTGTCGGCCGAGCAGCGCCACCATGGCGTGGCCTGCGTGTCGGCGCGCGATTTCCGCTGGGAGCGTGGCGATATCAAGAGCGTGTCGCTGCTGGGCAATGTGCTGGCGCGGCAGATTTCGGCCGACCAGGGCGCGCTGGAGACCATCATGTTCCGTGACGGCTTCCTCACCGAGGCCTCGGCGTCCAATGTCTGGATCGTCAAGGAAGGCGCCCTGCTGGGCCCGCCCAAGAGCGAGCATGTGCTGGAAGGCATTCGCGTGGACCTGTTGCGCGAGCTGTGCGAGGAGGTGGGCATCGCCTACAACCTGCGCCCGATCTCCGAGGCCGAGGTGTTCGCCGCCGACGAGATCCTGCTCAGCTCGGCCACCAAGGAGGTGCTGGCCGTCACCACGCTGGATCGCGAGCCGGTGGGCCATGGCGCCCTGCATGGCAAGCCCGGGCCCGTGTATGGCCGCCTGTACGAGGCCTATCAGCGCGCCAAGCTGATGCAATCCATCTGAGGTCAACATGGATTTCAACCGACCCATTCCCCCCGAGGAATCGCTGATCGAATATCCCTCGCGCTTTCCCATCAAGGTGATGGGCGCGCATGTGGAGGGTTTTGTCGAGGCCATCGTGATGGTGGCGCAGCAGTTCGACCCCGAGTTCGATGGTGCCAGCGTGGAACGCCGCCCCAGCTCGGGCGGCAAGTACCTGGGGCTGACCATCACCGTCACGGCCACCAGCCGCGAGCAGCTCGACGAGCTCTACCGCACCCTCACCACCCATCCGATGGTGAAGGTGGTGCTCTGAGCGCCACGCGCGCCCAAGTCAGGCCTCGTTTGCGGGCGCCAGCTTGGCGTCGATTTCCTTGAGCTTGTAGGGTGCCGCATCGTCGCCATTGCGTGCGGCGATGTCGTACCAGTAGCGCGCCAGGCGCAGGTCCTGCTCCACGCCCAGTCCAGCCTCATACATCGAGGCGAGCAGGTATTGCGCGCCCACATCGCCGCCCTTGGCCGCCTCGCGATACCAATGCGCGGCGCCCGCCAGGTCCTTGGCAATGCCCCGGCCCAGATAGAGCGCGGTGGCGATGGCGACCTGACCATCCACGCTGCCATGCTCGGCGGCGCGCGCGTACCAGCGATTGGCCTGCCGCAGGTCCGGCTTGCCCAGCAGGCCCTGCTCGTGGAACTGGCCAAGGCTCAGTTCGGCGCGGATCAGGCCGCCAGCGGCGGCGCGTTCCAGCAGCCGGCGCGCCTCGCGCAAGCTCGGCGCCGGCAACTCACCGCGGATGTGCATCATCGCCAGGTTGTAGTCGGCCAGCGGCACGGCGCGCCTGGAGAGCTCGCCGAAACCGCGCGCGGCCGCTTTCAGATCGCCCTGCGCGTAGGCCGCAATGACGGCATCGATGTCGGGTGCGGCCCAGCTCAAGCTGGAGGCGAGCAGCAGGGCGAGCAGGGCGAAAGCAAAACGCATCGGGCATCCTTTGTGGCTGGGTGAACGCTAACTCAAACTCGGTCGCCTGGCGGGCCCAGGGCCTTACAGCGCACCAGCTAGGATGGCGGCATGATTGTGAAAACCCTGGGCCGCGTGGACTATGTGGCCACCCTGGAGGCGATGCGCGCCTTCACCGAGACGCGCGGCCCCGACACGCCCGACGAGATCTGGCTGTGCGAATTCGACCCGGTCTACACCCAGGGCCTGGCCGGCCAGGCCGCCCACCTGCTCAACCCCGGCCAGATTCCGGTGGTGCAGACCAACCGTGGCGGCCAGGTGACCTATCACGGCCCCGGCCAGGTGGTGGCCTACCCGCTCATCAATCTGCAGCGCCAGGGCTATTTCGTGCGCGAGTATGTATTCCGGCTCGAGGCCGCCGTGATCCAGACCCTGGAGGGCTTTGGCGTCACCGGTCATCGCGTCAGTGGCGCCCCCGGCATCTATGTGCGCCTGGACGATCCCGGCGCCCATGCCGCGCTCACCGGGCCGGCCCATCCGGACGATCCCTTCCGCGGCCTGGGCAAGGTGGCGGCGTTGGGCATCAAGGTCAGCCGGCAATGCACCTACCACGGTGTGGCACTGAACGTGGCCATGGATCTGCAGCCCTTTACCGGCATCAACCCATGTGGCTATGCCGGCTTGCGGACGGTGGACCTCGCTACACTTGGCGTTTTCACCGATTGGCCCACTGTGGCCCAGCGTTTTGGCGAGCGGCTTGCCGCCCAGCTGGTGCGCTGAAGGAACGAGTACAAGGTGTCATGGCGACCGAGAACATCACCCACGAAGCGAAGAGCGGCGAGGCCTATGACGCCAGCGCCAAGCAAAAGGCCCAGGCCAAGACGGCGCGCATCCCGATCAAGATCGTGCCGGCGGAGACGCTGAAGAAGCCCGACTGGATCCGCGTCAAGGCCGGTTCGCCGAGCACGCGCTTCTACGAGATCAAGCAGATCCTGCGCGAGCACAAGCTGCACACCGTCTGCGAGGAAGCCTCCTGCCCCAATATCGGCGAATGCTTCGGCCATGGCACGGCCACCTTCATGATCATGGGCGACAAGTGCACGCGCCGCTGCCCCTTCTGCGACGTCGGCCATGGCCGCCCCGACCCGCTGGATGCCAGCGAGCCCGAGAACCTGGCCAAGACGATCGCCGCGCTCAAGCTCAAGTACGTGGTGATCACCAGCGTGGACCGCGACGACCTGCGCGACGGCGGTGCCGGCCATTTCGCCGAGTGCATCCGCCAGGTGCGCGCGCAAAGCCCCAGCACGCAGATCGAGGTGCTGGTGCCCGATTTCCGCGGCCGCATGGACCGCGCGCTGGAGATCCTCAAGGCCGCGCCGCCCGACGTCATGAACCACAACCTCGAGACCGCGCCGCGCCTGTACAAGGAAGCGCGCCCGGGTTCGGACTACGAGTTCAGCCTGAACCTGCTCAAGCGCTTCAAGGAGGAAGTGCCGGGCGTGCCGACCAAGAGCGGCATCATGGTGGGCCTGGGCGAGACCGACGAGGAAATCCTGCAGGTGATGCGCGACATGCGCGCCCACAACATCGACATGCTCACCATCGGTCAGTACCTGGCGCCCTCCGGGCACCACCTGCCGGTGCGCCGCTACGTGCACCCGGACACCTTCAAGATGTTCGAGGCCGAGGCCTACAAGATGGGCTTCACCCACGCCGCCGTGGGCGCCATGGTGCGCAGCAGCTACCACGCCGACAAGCAGGCCGCACAGGCCCTGCAGGGCGCCAGCGGCGCCTGAGCTGATCAGGTCTCGGCCAGCAGCTGCTCCACCAGCCCGTGCAGGGCGGCGAAATCGGGCTCGCCCACATAGCGTTTGACGATCTCGCCGCGCTTGTTGATGAGCACGGTGGTGGGCGTCAGCTGCACGCGGCCGAACTGCTTGGCAATCTCGCCGGTGTTGTCGATCGCCACGCCGAAGGGGAGCTTGCGGCTCTCGGCAAAGTTGGCGACAAAGGCGGGCGGGTCGTAGCTCATCGCCACCGCCACGGTGTCAAAGCCACGGGTCTTGAACTTCTCGTGCGTGGCGATGATTTTCGGCATCTCGTGCACGCAGGTGGTGCAGCTGGTGGCCCAGAAGTTCACCAGCACGACCTTGCCGGCCCAGGCGCTGGAGTCGACCTTGCTGCCGTCCAGCAGCACATAGCGCACCGCGGGGGCCTGCTCCTTCTTCGCCAGACTCTGGTAGCCCAGCCAGGCAGCGCCGCCGAGGGCGGCCACCATCACCACGGAAGCAAGCATGCGAGAGGTTTTCATAGCCCCGCCAGTGTAGGCGAGCGCCGCCGGCCCGCCGCGTCAGAGGGACTTTGAGAGTTCGAACAGCAGGATGGACGGCAGCGCGTCGGTGAGGTGCTTGCGCGCGATGCGCGCCATGCCGTCGCTGGTTGCGGTGGAGAGCTGGGTCACATGGTCCTCATCGAGCACCTCGACGAAGCTGAACTCCGGCACCTCGCGCAGCACGTCGGCGCGCAGCAGCTCGAAGGCCGCGCCGCGTTGGGCCGACTCGAACACGATGCCATGTGGCAGGCCTTCCAGGCAGAACTGGGTGGCCTCGTCCATGTTGTTGACCACGTCGATGATCAGGCCCATATGCCGCACCGAGTCCTGGATCTGCGCGCGCAGCTCGCGCCGCGGCGTGACGATCAGCAGATGGCTGCCGGCCAGCGGCTTGGAATTGGTGGAGGGCTGGTGCTCGGGCTCCTTCTCCAGCACCGGCGGGGTGGCGCCAGGTTCGTCGCTGATGGTGTGCGGGAACTCCAGCGTCAGCACCGTGATGCCGGCCTCGTCCTCGCGCAGCGGCAGCACGCCCATGGTCAGCGCGGTCTGCTCCACCAGGCGCCAGGCCAGCGAATTCAAGGCCGGCGGCAGCTCCTGCTTGCGCGGGTCGTCGATCAGGTCCAGCGAGCGATGCGCGAAGCGGCACATCAGGCGCGCCTTGGCGGGCCAGGGCGTCAGGTCCAGGCGCAGGTCGATCGACGAGTGCGTGCTGGCGAGGGCCCAGTCCAGCAGGGCATTCAGCAGCGAGAACAGCAGCGAGCCATCCGCCACGATCTCCACCGGCTTGAGCACCTGGCGCACCTGGATGCCGCGTGCCTGGGTCTCGCGGCTGCGATGCGCCAGCACGCCGCGCAACACCTGGGTCAGGTGCACGCGTTCGCGCGAGAGCCGCAGCCGGCCCGAGGCCAAGCGTGCCAGTTGCTGGCCCATCATGCCGGTCTCGCGCGCCAGCGCCACGTTGTCGCGCAGAGCGCGCAGGCTCTGCCGGTCGATCTGGCCGGTCACGACGAGGTTGTGCACCCGCTCCAGCGCCGCGCTCAGCGGCCCGGCGATCTCGGCGCCCAGCTGCTGCACGATCTCCGCCCATTGGGATTGGCTCGGCCCCTGCGCCACGTCATTGGCGGCGGCAGCGGGCGGAGCAAGCGGGGTGGCGGGCGGGGTGGGCATGGATTGTTCTTGTTGAGCGACCGCCCGCGATGGCGAGCGGCGGGGTCGGTCGCCATGGTCCGGGCGGGGCCTGGGGGCGTCCATCCCCCGTCTCGGGGGAAACTTCCTCAGGGCAGGGGATGCGGCCCCGGTTTCGTGAACTCCCTCACGCGCAGGCCAACTTCAGCAGGATGGCCAGCAGCGCGTCCGGCGCGGAAATCATCGCGTCGTGGCCGGTGGCGATCTCGTGCAGGTCCCAGCCGGGCTGCTCGCGCACGCGCTCGCGCGCGATGGCGATGGTGGCCAGCGCCGGCGCCGTGCAGTCGATGAAGCTGCGCGGCAGGGCGGTTAGGCGCTGGGCGTCGAAGTGCAGCGGGCTGTCGTGCACACCGCCGGGCTGCGGGGTCTGGCGGCGCGCCACCCAGTCGGCATCCTCGGCCTGCAGGCCGAAGGCCGAGGGGGCTGCCGCGGGGATGTGGCCATGGGCGGCAATCGCCGCGCGACGCTCGGCCTGGGTGGCCTCGCTGTGGCGGCTGGACCAGCTTTCGCCCGGCAGCGGCACCACCGCATCCAGATAGACCAGGCGCCGGATGCGCGCGGCCATGCGGTCGGCCACGCCGGTGATCACCATGCCGGCGTAGCTGTGGCCCACCAGCAGCACCTGGTCGAGCTCCTCGGCCTCGATCACGCGCGCCACGTCCTCGATATGGGTGTGCAGCGTGATCTCCCGGCTGAGCTGATGGGCGCGTTCGCCGACGCCCGTCAGCGTGACCGGGAAGACGCGATGCCCGGCCGCCCAGAGCGGCGCCAGCACGCGCCGCCAGCACCAGGCGCCGTGCCAGGCGCCATGCACCAGCACGATGCTGCTGCTCATGCGATCACCCCCTGTTCGCGCAGGGCCGCGATCTCGGCGGGCGCGTAGCCGAATTCGGCCAGCACCTCCTCGGTGTGCTGGCCCAGCAGCGGCGGGGCCAGGCGGTAGCTGACCGGCGTGGCCGAGAGCTTCATCGGGCTGGCCACCAGCGTCAGCTCGTCGCTGAGCGGGTGAGGCATGGGCACCATCATCTCGCGGGCCTGAACCTGGGGATCGGCAAACACCTCACCCAGGTCGTTGATGGCACCGCAGGGCACCTTGGCGGCTTCCATGGCATCCAGCCAATGCTGCCGCGGCCGCGTCTTGAGTGCGTCGGCAATCATGGGCACCAGCAGCTCGCGGTGGCGCACCCGATCGGCGTTGCTGGCAAAGCGTGCGTCGGCCGCCCATGCCGGGTGGCCGGCCAGTTCGGCGAACTTGGCGAACTGCTTGTCGTTGCCCACCGCCACGATCACATGGCCATCGCTGGCCTCGAACACCTGGTAGGGCACGATATTCTGGTGCGCGTTGCCCATGCGCCGCGGCGGCACGCCGGTGCAGAGGTAGTTGGCGCCCAGATTGGCCAGCATCGCCACCTGGGTGTCCAGCAGGGCCATGTCGACGATCTGGCCCTGGCCAGTGGCATCGCGGTGGCGCAAGGCCGCCAGCACCGCCACGGTGGCATACATGCCGGTGAACAGATCGGCCACCGCCACGCCCACCTTCTGCGGCCCGCCGCCGGGCAGGCCGTCGCGCTCGCCGGTCACGCTCATCAGGCCGCCCAGGCCTTGCACCGCATAGTCGTAGCCGGCGCGGTCCTTGTAAGGGCCGGTCTGGCCGAAGCCGGTCACCGAGCAGATCACCAGGCCGGGAAACTCCGCCAGCAGGCTCTGGGCATCCAGGCCGTAGCGGGCCAGGTCGCCGACCTTGAAGTTTTCCACCAGCACGTCGGCCTTGCCGGCCATTTCGCGTATCAGCGCCTGGCCGCGCGGGCTGGCGATGTCGATCGCAATCGAGCGCTTGTTTCGGTTCACGCCCAGGAAATAGGCGGCCTCGCTGCTGTCCTGCCCCTCGCGGGTTTTCAGATAGGGCGGGCCCCAGGCGCGCGTATCGTCGCCGGTGCCGGGGCGTTCGACCTTGAGAACGTCGGCGCCCAGGTCGGCCAGCGTCTGGGTGCACCAGGGGCCGGCCAGGACGCGGGAGAGATCGAGGACGCGTATGCCGGCCAGTGCGGTATTGGATGCGGGTGTCTGCATGGGGGGCATTTTGCGGTACGGCCGCTGGCGGCCTGCCCCGGGATAATGCGGTCATGTCGTTCTCTACCCAGACGCCGGGCCGTTGTGCCCTGCTCGCACTGGCCGGCGCGCTGCTGGCCTGCTCCCCCGGACTCAACTGGCGCGAGGTGCGCCCAGAGCATGCCGGCCTGAGCCTGCTGTTCCCCTGCAAGCCCGAGGTGGAGAGCCGCCCCTTGCGCGCCGCCTCGTCCGGGCAGTCGGCTCTGGAGATGGGGCTGGCCGTCTGCATGGCCGAGGGTGCGCGCTTTTCGCTCGCCTGGGCCGACGTGGACGAGCCCGCAAAGTTGACGCCGGCGCTGGCGCAGATGCGTGCATCGCTGGCGGCCAAGCTGCATGCGCGGGCGGAGCCGGCGCAGCCGCTCGCTCTGGCGGGCATGACGCCCAACCCCGAGGCATTGACGCAGGCCTTGCGTGGCGGCCAGGCCGAGGGGCGGGACGTGCAGGCCGAGGTGGCGGTGTTCGCGCGCGGCCTGCGCGTGTACCAGCTGGTGCGCCTGGGGCCGCAGGCCGGCGGGCCGGCCTGGGAGAGCTTTCTGAACTCGGTGAAGTTGCAGGACCGATAATCCTGCCATGCCCGGTCTGCTCGTGATTGCCCATGCCCCGCTGGCCTCCGCCCTCAAGGCGGTGGCCGAGCACACCTTCCCGAACTGCGCGCCGCAGCTGTCGGTGCTCGACGTCACGCCCGATATGACGGCCGAGCTGGTGGAGTCGCGCGCGCGCGCGCTGCTGGCCGCGGGCGGTCATGCCGAGGCCCTGGTGCTCACCGACGTGTTTGGCGCCACGCCCTGCAATGGCGCTCAGCGCCTGCTCGACGCCAGCGGGCATGTGCGTGTGCTCAGCGGGGTGAACGTGCCGATGCTGTGGCGTTCGCTGTGCTATGCCCACGAACCCCTGGATGTCCTGCTGCAGCGTGCCGCCGACGGTGGCAAGCAGGGAATTTTGCAGGGCGAGTCAGCCCAAACCGTCTCCAACGTGTCCTCCTGACCTGTCCATGATCAAGTCCAATCTGACCATCAGCAACAAGCTGGGCTTGCATGCCCGCGCCTCGGCCAAGCTCACCAAGCTCGCCGGCTCCTTCCAGTGCGAGATCTTCATGAGCCGCAACGGCCGCCGCGTGAATGCCAAGAGCATCATGGGCGTGATGATGCTGGCCGCCGGCATGGGTGCCCAAGTGGAGTTGGAGACCGAGGGCCCGGACGAGCAGGCGGCCCAGGACGCCATCACCGCGCTTGTCAATGACAAGTTCGGTGAGGGTCAGTAGGCTCAGGCCTCGTTGAGGAAGTGCCGGCGATAGCGTGCCGGCAGGTCGGCGATGCGCATCATCATGGGCAGGTCGGCGGTGTTGAAGTCGGGGTCCCAGGCCGGGCGGCCGAGGATGCGCGCACCGCAGCGCAGATAGCCCTTGATCAGCGGGGGGGCCTCGACGCTCATGTCGTGGCGCAACTCATCCACCGGCAAGGGCAGGCGCGGACGCACCTGCCATTCGATGCCGGCCAGATGGGTTTTCTCCAACTGCTTCCAGAGGCTGGCGGCGTAGTGGCCGCCATCGCGCATGCTGACGCTGGCGCAACCGATCATGGTGTCCAGCCCGTTGCGCAGCATGAACTCGGCCAGCGCGCCCCACAGGGCCATGATGGCCCCGCCCGAGCGGTGCTCGGGGTGCACGCAGGAGCGACCCAGCTCCACCATCTGCGGACGCAGGCTGCGCAGCCGCGTGAGATCGAACTCGGTTTCGCTGTAGAGCCCGCCGGCGCGCAGTGCGGCGGCCGGGGTCAGCACGCGGTAGGTGCCAATCACCTCGTCGGGGCGGCCATGCTCGTCCAGGGTGCGCACCAGCAGGTGCTCGCAGAAGGGGTCAAAGCTGTCGATGTCGTGGCCCACCGCCGCGCCCTGCGGGACGCTCAGGCGCGCGCCCATCTCCTCCACGAAGACCCGGTATCTCAGACGCTGGGCTTGGCGAACTTCCTCTTCAGTGCGCGCCCAGACCACGTCCAGGCGAGTGCGGGCCAGCCCCTGGGATTCCAGCGCGGAGCCCGCCGGAAGTGACCTCCGAGGCGCCTGGGGCGCATGCAGTTCGGAGAAGGGCAATGTCGGCAAAGGGAGATCCCTCATGATCGGCCTTGTCGTTGTTGGACGAACGTGATGCTCGGCTGCGGCGGTGACGCGGGCGTGACCAAGCGGTGACGAAATCGTGACCCGCCCGCGTGCCCACGCGCGCGGGTGTTCCTGGGGTCGGGTGCGACGGCACGCTGCTACATTCAATGCATGAGCTTTCAGGTCTTTGGCATTCCTGTTTCTCGCGGCGTCGCCATCGGGCGCGCCGTGCTGGTCGCGTCCAGCCGCGTGGACGTGGCGCATTACTTCATCGAAGAAGCCGCGGTTGCCGCCGAAATCCAGCGCGCCCTGCGCGCCCGCGACGAGGTGGCGCGTGAACTGGAGACGCTCAAGCAGGACCTGCCTGCGGACGCGCCGCATGAGCTGGCGGCCCTGCTGGATGTGCATCTGATGCTGTTGCACGACGACGCCTTGCTGGGCGCCACCAAGCAGTGGATCGTCGAGCGCCACTACAACGCCGAGTGGGCACTGTCCGCCCAGCTCGAAGTGCTGGCGCGCCAGTTCGACGAGATGGAAGACGACTACCTGCGCGAGCGCAAGGCCGATCTGGAGCAGGTGGTCGAGCGCATCCTGTCCGCCCTCGCGGCCGAGCAGGGCGGCGCGCATGTGGGCGCGGCCGCGGTGGTCAACCGCGACTTCGCGGGCGAGGACCCCTTGCTGCTGGTGGCGGCCGACATTGCGCCGGCCGACATGATGCAGTTCAAGCGCAGCGTGTTCCACGGCTTCATCACCGACATTGGCGGCAAGACCTCGCACACCGCCATCGTGGCGCGCAGCATGGACATTCCGGCCGTGGTGGGCACGCGCGAGGCCTCGCGCCTGATACGCCAGGACGACTGGGTGATCATCGACGGCGATGCCGGCGCGGTGATCGTCAATCCTTCGCCCATCGTGCTGGAGGAATACCGCTTCAGGCAGCGGCAGAGCGAGCTCGAACGAGCGCGCCTGGCCCGCTTGCGGCATACCCCGGCCGTGACGCTGGATGGCGAGCGCGTCGAACTGCACGCCAATATTGAACTTCCGGCCGATGCCGCCGCCGCCGTGGAGGCGGGGGCCACCGGGGTGGGGCTGTTCCGCAGCGAGTTCCTGTTCATGAACCGGGAAGGGGAACTACCCAGCGAGGATGAGCAGTTCACCGCCTACCGCGCCGCGGTCGAAGCCATGCGCGGCATGCCG